>Ga0209755_10000122_pt1 | contig 144892 bp, 138 predicted proteins | sample TergutCo191P1_FD_187301 | JGI IMG/M metagenome (GOLD analysis project Ga0209755, IMG submission 187301) | Cornitermes sp. P1 segment gut microbial communities from Petit-Saut dam, French Guiana - Co191P1 (SPAdes) (version 2) | ecosystem: Host-associated > Arthropoda: Insects > Digestive... | reverse complement strand
TTTGCATCGGAACGGACGAGCAACGTAATGGAGTGGATATCAGACGCGCTAGCGGATGATGTAACGGAATGGAGTTTGTGCTCGCGCTTCGTCTTCTACCGATGCAAAGCCCAGCGAAGCGGGTTTGCATCGGAACGGACGAGCAACGTAATGGAGTGGATATCAGACGCGCTAGCGGATGATGTAACGGAATGGAGTTTGTGCTCGCGCTTCGTCTTCTACCGATGCAAAGCCCAGCGAAGCGGGTTTGTATCGGAACGGACGAGCAACGTAATGGAGTGGATATCAGACGCGCTAGCGGATGATGTAACGGAATGGAGTTTGTGAGGACGTGGGTAAAAGATACGTCGCAAAAACATATAATAACCGCAGCTTTCTGCGGATAATACTTGGCAGCATTATTTTTGTTTTTGTTCTTTTGCTGGTACTGTTTTTACTGTTGTTTTTCATACTTGAGGGATATTATGTGGATGGAAGCTTGAATATCCCCTGGCTTACTGACGATCCCGGATAGCGCCTCGTTGCAGCAAGACTGAGCAAAAAATATTGACGGTTCTGTTTTTGTTTCGTTACAGAACCGTCAATTTTTTCAAGCATTTCAAGCAGATTATAAGAAACTATTGAAGTCAATGAGCGTTTCGTTTCGCCCTTCTGCACGGAAATCCCTTCCATAGAGTATTGACGCCCACTTTATAAGTGTGTCGAGCACTTCAGTTTCAACACCCGCTGCTTTTCCCGCACAGCTTGTCGGGACACAGCCTGTAATAATATCTTCAAAAATATATCTAGTGTCTATATCTGTCGGTGCAAGCACAGTTTTGTACGCATTTGTATTTTGGATTTGTTCGTATAGGGAATCTCCGCGCGACCCATATGCCTCCGCAAGCCACTGTCTTGCTGTTGGCACCGAGACTCCATAAGCATTAGCAACAGATACTCGCTCTATATCCATTTTTTCCAGAAGACTCGCAACCAACGGCGAAATGCCTTGCACATAGAACTTAAAATCCTCTTTAGCTTCAACGCGTGTGATATTCATGAGTATCGGCATAGGGTGAAATATCATTCCTATGTTTGAAAAGCCTGTGTACAGAACACTTTTTGCAAGACTGAACATCGGAAATATTTCACGCATTATTGCCAAAAGCCGATCTGCATATGCGTTATCGTGCGCCGCAAGTCTAACACTGTCCTTGATCTTGTATATCTGAGGCTTACGCAGTTCCGGGCATCTGCAAGTGAATGTGAAGGTGTCCGTCTCGCCGAGCATGATTTCTGCTTTGCAGTTACATTCTGACAGGACTTTTGCGAAAGCGTATGTACCGAATGTGCGTCCGGGGTTTAGAACTACCGCTTGTCCGTCTTTGAGGTGCGGCGCCATTGCGCGAGCAACTATGTGATGGTATTGGGCGGGCGTTGTAACCATAATCAAATATGCATTTTCTACGACTTTTCCCATGTCGGAGCTAATCAGGTCGATTTCAACAACGGCTTGTACTTCACCGCTTATTTCAAATTTTGTGTCCGGGAACATGTCTACGCGCTCCGCTTCTCTGGCGTACAGCGCCGATTCGTAGCCAAGGTATTTGAAGTAAGCGACCATAGATTGTCCGCCGTTGCCGGAGCTTATTACAGCGATTTTCTTGTTCATATTTTTCTCCCATCTTTGCTGTTACTATTCCGGCTGACCGATGGCGCTTGCCGCAGTATTCTTATAACTCGGCGCCCCGTCCATACGCCTAGGCATCCGTGCCCCCGCTTACAGAATACTTCTGCAAGCACCACCGGTCGGTCACCGTGAATAATAGTCCTAAAGCGCAACTCGAATCGCTTTGCCCGTTAGTTTTTCTAATCTGGTTTTTTCATTTATAGCGCGTCCCGTTTTGCTATCCCATGCTAGGCATTTCCCATCTTTTACTCGTGTTTGCAGCGTGCCGCGAAATTGTCCGGTTTTTACAATATGCGGTGCATCCATGATTCCGCGTTTTATACAATCAGAAATTACCGCCGCATCGCCTATCGGGTCGTTCGAGACTCCTGAATATTCGTTTTTTATAAAGTCGAGCAGATAATTTGCCTCGCTCAGAAGTTCGTCCCAGCGTCTTATCACTTTCGGGTCATACATTGCTTCTGCGTTTCCTGACAGTGTAGATCTCGCTACACCCCTGACGATTTTGCAACTTTCTATAATGACTTCCGGAGTTGCCGCGTGGAGAGCTTCGCTATATCCTACTACGTGGATAATATGCGGGCGAACATTCATTTGCAGCGCAGTTGACGCCGCAAGCTGACCTTTGGCTATTGCCTCGTCTCCGCTTAAAAACGGTAGTCCCGCGCGGGTTTGCCTATATACTCTAAAATCCTTGTCGGCAAGTGATTCCGTCAGTTCGATTTGTGCCATAACTTTTGCAAGATCCATTGAAAAGCTCATAGAGTTTGGCACATTGAACATGTATTGCGCGATATAATCACGGACTCCGAATTTTTTTGCATTATATGCGCTTATGTATGATGCTGCAACCGATACAACGTCATGGGAGTCTCTTAGACCCCAATGGTGAGGCTCGTTTAGCTCTACGGGTATTCCCAGTTTCCCATGAAAAGCCATAAGCTCTTGAGCTTCTTCCATTGATTCTTGCAAGGGTCTGTCTCCCCTGCCGTCAAGCTCATTATACCAGCATAGAGGCACTGCGCACCATGCGTTTGCAATAGTCTCGTTTAGCACTTGTGCAAGTGGTATTACATCAGCCGTACCACTGTAACAGCGGAGCAGCGGAAAATTTCCGCATTGCGCTGCTTCTTTGAGTTTTATAAAGCCCTTAGCATCATATATCGGCACCCCGCCTGCCCCATCCATTTCCGGCTTGCGGTCTTCAGGTTTGAAGAAATACTGCTGAGTATTTTGGTCAATTCCCAGAGAAATGATATCCAATACGCGAGACTGCGCAATCTCTGCTATGCCTTTTCGTGTTTGCTCATACGATGGCAGCCCAAAATGGTGGCGCAATAGTGGATACGGGTGCTTTTGGGCAAGCCTGCCAACGAGGTCTGCCGCAAATAACTCGGCTCTACTCTTGTCCGGGAGTTGTCCGGTTCTAAGAAATGTTATGCTATCGTCAATATCGTCAGTTCCATCGAAAATAACATCAAAGAAACCTAACTCGCGTACTTTTTCTGCCACTGGAGCTGTACCTCCGAATATCCACGTAGGTTTATGCGTGAGTTTGCTGCTTTTTTGTATGAGTTCCCGCACTATAGTCACTCCGTTTTCGGGGGTCAGTCTGTAACCTAGAGTTACCATTGTTGGTTTTTTCTCTTCTATGTTTTCCAGCACTATATCCACACTTACAGCAGGTCCCAGATATAATGTTTCATAGCCTTCGTCTTCCGCAAGGTTTAAAAAATGCGCGGCGCCTGCAACATGAACACAGTTGCCTATTGATGCTCCAATAACAAGTCCTTTCGACATTTATACACGTCCCTTTCACTATGTTTTCACTCTTTATTATATTTTACTTATTTTGTACATTATTGTACGCTTCACTTATCCTTAGAGTTCCTCCGCACGTCTATGTATCATATTATGAAAGTCCATAATTTTATGCTGATATTCTTCACTCATAAGCGGCGAAGTTATCATAAAATCTGCCGACGAGCGGTTGGTGGCAATCGGAATGTCATATACAAGAGCTATGCGCAGCAGTGCTTTGATGTCCGGATCATGAGATTGCGCGGTATGTGGGTCTGAAAAGAATACGACAAAGTCGATTTTTCCTTCCACTATCTTTGAGCCTATTTGTTGGTCTCCACCAAGCGGTCCGCTGTTGAGTCCCCTTACCGGAAGCCCGACTCTATCTGTTATCATTTTTGCTGTCGTTCCGGTTCCTGTTAAAAAATGTTTGCTGAGTATTTCTTTGTTCCACTCACACCAGTCAAGCATTTCTTGCTTTTTGCCGTCGTGTGCGATAAGCGCAATGTTTTTTTGCTTACTTATAGTAAGTTCAACATATTCGTCAGTCATTTTATCCTCCTATGTCAAGCTGCTTTGATCCTGCTTGATACGTTTGTTGTCTGAATTCTTCCTCCCCGCTGCACATCCAGCTTCTTTTGTTATGGCTTCTGTACAGGCCCAATAGAGTTGTTCTAGTCATGCTAATTTTTATCAATGGGATGCGGATATTGCTGTCGCTTCTGCCAGCATACTCCTTTTCTGATTTCGAACAGCTCTCGTTAAATGTTGCTCTTTTATCCGTACATAGTGATTATATCGCAATTTGACCATGTTTTGCAAGGAAAAAGCTGAGTTTGTGCTTTGCTTTATCTTGACAGGTAAAAAAATTATGCTATAATTTCTCGTACATGGGATATTGGTTTTGCTTTTTTTGCGTGCCATCAGTACTATGTTAGCTTGTATATGCGGGCGTAGCTCATCTGGTAGAGCGCCACCTTGCCAAGGTGGAGGTAGAGGGTTCGAGCCCCTTCGCCCGCTCCAACCGCCCTCGAAAGGGCGGGTGTTTTGTTTTCTATGCAGACGGCGGTGTGTTTTACACCCTTACTGATTTCAGACGAAAGTACGCCCCCCGCCTACTGAGGTGGGGGAACTTACTGATTTCTTAAATCAGCTCTCACCAAGATAATACTTCACAATTACCTGAACTTCTGGTATACTCTATCGTGGACGTTGAGTGGCAAAAATATATGATTTCATTTATGCGTTTTTCTGAACACACCGCGCATGAGGGATATCTGCTACAGAAGCCATAATGGGGTAGAGAGATAATGAGTCAAAACAACAGAAAAAATACAAACGAAAAAGATCACACAGGCGAAGTGATGTCATGGGTCATCATATTTCTCCTGATGTTTGCGTTTCCGCCCGTAGGTTTGATTCTTCTTATTCTCAAAATGCGCAACTATGCCAAACCTAATGCTGAAGAGTTGCGCAATAAGGTCGCAAATGCAAAGACAAAAGCAACTGAGACATCACAAAAGGCTGCAGAGCATGCAAAAGCCGCCGCACAACATGTCACGGGTCAGTCCTCAGACTCAGTTTCTCAGGTTATTGACCAAGCCGCCGCGGCAGCTCAGGCTGCGATAAACCAAGCATCTATTGCTGCGCAAGGAGCAATCAACCACGTAAAAGACGCCACTCGGCAGCAAAGCTCTGAGTACAGCGCATCTTCAAAGAAAAACACTTCACAATATACAACCGCACGCCCCGCTCCGCAAACCACCGGAAGAGCAAGACCGCACGGCATGCCCAAAGAAGACGCAAAATCAAAAAAAGGCAAGGAAAAATCGTCTCATCAGCTCGACAAAAAGTCCGGCAGGGCCATCTCTGTTGTGCTTCTGATTATTTCTGTTGCTCTATTTATACTGGGAGCAAACACAATAGTTAATGCAGCCACAGGTATATGGGGCGCCGGTGATTTGGCTCGCTGGCCGGAGCTTTGGCTGGGCGCGTTTTACTTTAGCGGTGGGTTCATATCGCTCTTTTCCAGAAATATTGTCTCAAAAAGAGTCGGACGCTACAGAACATACTACGCATATATCTATGGTCGCAACATCATTCCAATGTCCGACATCGCGCAAACTGCCGGAGTTTCGGTAAAAACAGTCAGGCGTGATATCCAAAAAATGCTAAACGAAGGATATTTTGATTCCGGCGCATATATTGACCACGAACTCGGCTGTCTGGTCTTGTGCGGCGAGACTGCCGAAGAATACAGAAAATCATCACCCTTAGATGATATTGTCGGCAACTCAGAACAAATTCCATTAAATCAATATATGGCGATTATTATGGAGCTTAGAGAGCTCAATTTGTCAATATCTGACATTACTATCTCCAGAAAAATAGACCGTATTGAAGAACTGACAGCAAAAATTTTCCGCATTGTAGAGGAACACCCTGAAAAGAAAAACCAAATCCGGCGTTTTGAAACATATTATTTGCCTACTACAATGAAGCTTGTTCGTTCATATTCCACGCTCGAAAAGCAGGGTGTAAAGGGTGAAAATATTATGACTGCTAAAGAAAATATCGGGCGTGTCCTCGACACCTTGGCAGTCGGTTATGAGCAGCAGTTGGATCAGCTCTTTAGGTCTGATGCAATGGATATTGCCGCCGACATTACTGTTTTAGAAAACCTAATGCAGCAAGACGGGCTCTCAGGAGAAAAGTCTGAGTTTAGAACTATGACGGGCTAGCAAAAGTGCGGAAAAGTTGTACTGACGCAATTTTTCATCCGATCAGCTCGATGTGGTAATAAATAACTAGTTTTACATACGAAGGGTATGGGTATAATGAGAACTTATGTGTTAGGGGTTGGGTTTGACGATTTTTCGCTTGAGCAAGCCGCCCAACACGCATATGAGATGATTTATAGCGGCAGGAAAACTTATGTAGTCACGCCGAATCCTGAAATAGTTTGGCAAAGCAGGAAAAATGAACTTTTGCGTATTGCAATTAATAATGCCGGATTGGTACTCCCTGACGGAATCGGCATTGTCTTGGGTGCGAGGGTTCTGGGGACGCCTTTGCAGTGCGGTAGGGTTCCGGGCATTGACTTTATAGCTTTGCTTCTTGAAAAGTTATCTCAGTCCGGCGGTCGTATCTTCTTATTGGGAGCAAAACCGGGCGTTGCACAAACTGCCGGAGAAAATCTTATCAAGCAGTATCCCGGTCTTTCTTCAATCTGTACTGCTGATGGATATTTCACCGACAGCGACGCTATAGTTGAGCAGATAAATGAGACAAAATCAGATTTATTACTTGTTTGCCTCGGCGCGCCAAAGCAGGAAATCTGGATAAGCGAGAACATCTCCCGCTTAAATGTGCCTCTATGTGCGGGACTTGGCGGGTCGCTTGATGTTTTTGCAGGCAATGTTAAACGCGCTCCTGTTTTCTTTCAAAAACATGGGCTTGAGTGGCTTTACAGAATCGCAAAAAACCCGCGCAGACTAAAACGCAGCTTGAGTTTACCGCTTTTTATGCTTGCTGTATTTTTCAGCAAATCAGCAAGCCGTCCACCTCTATAGGTGGCAGGTCATACCAACGTCCGAAATCAGTAATGGTACAAACCCAATGAATAGATATAACATGGCGCTTCCACACTGTTAATCTTAATTAGGAGAGTTTAGTTTGCAGGGTAGATTAATTGTTTTTGAAGGCATCGACGGCAGCGGCAAGTCAACGCAGTTTGAATTGCTGTGCAAGCGTTTTGCCGATAATGGCAAAGAGTTTTTGCGTCTGCGTTTTCCGCGGTATAGCGAGCCTTCGTCAGCACTTGTCAAAATGTATCTCGGCGGGCAGTTCGGAGATGATCCTGATTCTGTTAATGCGTATGCCGCGTCATCTTTTTATGCCGTAGATAGGATTGCATCTTATCTTCAAGATTGGAAAACCTATTACAAAAATGGCGGACTTGTCTTGACCGACAGATATACTACAAGCAATGCACTACACCAAGGGGCAAAGTTTCCGCCGCATCAACGCGACTCCTTTTTCGGATGGCTTTATGATTATGAGTTTTCGCTGCTTGGTCTGCCAAAACCTGATTGTGTAATATACATGGATATTGAAGCGGCGCCGGCTGCAAATCGGCTTAAGCTCCGACAGTCAAAAACCGGCACAAATGCTGATATCCACGAGCAAGATATTGATTTTCTGAGATTGAGCGCCCAAAGCGGAAAGCATGCCGCCGATTTTTTCGGCTGGCACATACTCTCCTGTTTTCGAGATAAGATCGAGCGCACTGAAGAGGACATACATAACGAAGTTATTAGCATACTGGCGGCATATTTACAACTTTGAAACATGGGTATTTTACGATTAGTCCAGCAGATTCAAAGGCTTCACTAAGGCTTCGCATTTTCAACGAAATTGCTGCTTTGCCCTGTGAATGTAATCAAATGTCTGACGCGGTAGATTTAGTAGTCACGGAGGAGCAAACTTTTGCCGAACAATGATGATAATGATTTAAATGAAATAAGACGACTGATAGCTGACAATGACCCCGGTCCGCCAAAAGTCTCAAAAGAGCTTGCTGTGCAGCGTTCCAGGCAAGCCATTCCGGTACAACCTTCGCAGCCGAGAAATGGCAATAGAACTGGCGGTTATGCTGCTCCCGGTGGTGTTCCACGCGTTGTGAATCCGTCGTCTCCGGTAAATGATGCTACGGCTGAACCTGTCGTGGTTCGTGAATATGATATTTCGCCGGACGGTAAGGTTACAAAGCATCGCCCTAACAGAAGTGATGCTATTGACCTGGATACCGGTGATGATGATTTTAAAGTTAATTTTGATTTTGACGGTGAGTATCAGGATGTTCCTGAGGAAAAACCCATGCGGATAAGGCGCGAAAAGCGCACCGGCTGTGTGGGCGGAATTATGTATGCCGCTTTTGTAATATGCATTAGTATTCTACTGGCGTCGCTTTTGTGGATGGCTGCCGTGGACGTTTTAGGGTTCGGTGCTTACGACGAAACCGTAACTGTCGTGGTGCCAAACGACTTTGAAATGTCGGATGTAACAAATAGACTCTATGAAGCCGGACTTATCCGGCATAGAGCCTTGTTTAACCTCTATGCCGAGTTTTCTAACGCTGCCGAAAAAATAACTCCCGGCTCATTCGTGCTTAACAGGAACTTCGACTATAGGGCTATAGTCCAGGGCATGACTGCGCGAGCCGGAGTGCGTGTAGAGACGACCGTCACAATCCCGGAAGGTTTTACACTGTTCCAGATTTTTAATTTGCTTGAAGATTATGGCGTTGTCGACTCTGCCGATGAGTTATGGGAGGCAGCAACAAATCACGACTTTAACTTCCCTCATCTCGCCGAAGACTCTCGTGGCGACAGGCATAGGCTTGAAGGTTTTCTGTTCCCGGAAACATACAATTTCTTCTTAAATTCCAATCCAGCAACTGTTATTAACAGATTCTTACGTGAATTTAACAGAAGATTTCCTGAAGAATATATAGAGCGTGCGGAAGAAATGGGCTTTTCCGTTCGGGACATTATTAACATTGCGGCTATGATTGAGCGAGAAGCGGCAAATGATGAGGAACGCCCGAGAATTGCGGCAGTTATTTATAACAGGCTCGAAAATCCGAATTTCCCATTTCTTAATATTGACGCCACTCTTGGCTATGCTGTTCAAGGCACAAATCTTGCGGCAACGACTGATCTGGATAGTCCCTTTAACACATACACGCATCCCGGACTTCCCCCCGGACCAATTGCAAACCCTGGTATAGCTTCGATTCGCGCCGCTCTGTACCCAGCCACTACCAATGAGTACTTCTACGCGCTAAACAGAGATGGAGCACATAACTTCTTTAGGACTTATGACGAACACAGACGTTTTGTCAACAGTGACGAGTTTGGCGGCTGGTGGCGCGACTAGTACTTAGAAAAACAATTATATTGCGCCAAAGCGTGATATGCGTAAAAAAGAATCATATTGGGAACGAGGATTCTAGTGGTCTTGAGAAAACCAGAGTTATTATCTCCGGCGAGAGATTTTGAGCAGCTAACTATGGCTATGACCTACGGCGCCGACGCCGTATATATGGGCGGCTTGCGCTTTGGACTTAGAGCGGCTGCCGGCAATTTCGGAACCGAAGAGCTGCGAAAAGCGGTGCGCCAATGTCATGCAGCGGGCACAAAAGTATTTGTCACCTGCAATGCAGTACTGAGCAATGAAGACGCTGATTCTTTGCCGGAGTTTTTAGAAGAAATTGCCGACGCCAGTGCGGATGCAGTTATTGTATCGGATATTGGGGCGCTTTCGCTTGCGCGTAAATACGCTCCTAAGCTAAATGTCCACATAAGCACGCAGGCTGGTGTTTTTAACTATGAAAGCGCAAATACTCTGTATGACTTAGGCGCATCCAGAATCATATTGGCTCGTGAAGTTCCTCTTTCGCAAATCGCTCAAATTCGCCTTAAAACCCCTGCCGAGCTCGAACTCGAGGCTTTTGTCCACGGCGCAATGTGCGTGGCAATATCCGGAAGATGCCTGCTTTCGAGCTATCTTACCGGGCGCGACGCCAATCGTGGTCAGTGCGCTCAGCCTTGCCGCTGGAAGTATAGCCTGATTGAGCACCAACGTCCCGGCGAGGCTTTTGACATCACTGAGGGCGAAGGAACATATATTATGAACTCCCGCGATTTGTGCATGATTGACCACATCGGAGACATGATTGATGCGGGGCTTGATTGTCTGAAAATCGAAGGGCGCATGAAATCAGCGTACTATGCCGCTGTTATAACAAACGCCTACCGCAAGGCACTTGACTCGGCTATTTCCGGCGTTCCGCTAAATGAGGTGTGGCGCAATGAGGTCTATAAGGTCAGCCACCGGGAATATTCAACAGGGTTTTACTATGATTCGGAAGGTCCCGGACAGTATTGCGGCGATTCTATGTATCGTTCGGAATGTGATGTTGTCGCCGTTGTTGATAGCTGCGATGAAAACGGCAACGCCACCCTTACTCAGCGCAATAAGTTTTTTACAGGCGACATTTTGGAACTCTTGACTCCGCATGACGAGCCTATTTCCTTTGTTGCCGAGAGCATAAAAAACGCAAAAGGACAGGAAATTGACTCCACGCCGCAGGCAATGATGAAGCTATTTATAAAACTGCCTATTTATGCTCCGCAATTCTCTGTTGTGCGTAAAGAAAGAAGCCAATTTATCGAAAAACGATAAAAATATATTGCATTTCGATATAAGCTATGTTAAACTTCGTTTGAAATCAGAAGAGAATGGAGAAAAGGTATGGGTGAAAATATACTTCAATCAGAGAAAAAAAGTCAGTCATTTCTCAAATGGGTGGCTCTCGTCGTTTTAATCGCCGCCTTGGTCTGCGCTCTATGGGTAAACTTCGGCCTTCGCGCGCCTGTCGAGGCGCAAGACAGTACCGTAGGACTTTTTGTTGACTATGACGAGCTGTGGCGCATTGCGAACACCAGTCTGGATATCGATTTTCACGATATGATGAGAAAGGCTCATCTTGCAGGGGCTACCGGTCTTGTGGTTAGGGAAAGAGTTCTTTCAGATTGGGAAATCGCCGGTGAGGTTATTGTGCTTGCAGGAGGGCAATTACGCTTTCAGATAGAGTTGGCTGGCGGTAATATTTCTGAATGGTCTGAGCATCAGATTAATCCTGATGGAACATATATATTGACTAGAGACCCTATGGTGCATGAACAGATTTTTTCTATTCTTGATGCTAAAAGACGTCATCCGACATCATTTGAGTTTCAAGATTATATGGTCATAGGCACGAGCCTCCACTCGGTAGAAAGAGCAAATCTAGGTTTGGGTTTCCCCATTGCCCAATTGGAGCGCGCCGCCGAGATGGGCTATTATATACTACCCAGGATTCGTACTTGGGATCCTGTTACAGAAAACAATTTAGCTGTAACGATGGGCTGGGTCAGTCAAATCCCCAATTTAGCCGCAATAGGTTTTAATGACTCCACAGTTCCGGGCGGCGGCTTAGACCCGCTTATTCAAGATCTCGTTGCCGACTCTCTGATTCCACTGGACAAACCTTTGGTTTCTTTTGAATTTTTTGACCAAGTTGGACTGGGAGGAGTGGCAACGCGGCTCGACAACGGATTCATGCGTGTTCATGCTATCGCAGAAAATGAGCTTAGAGATTATCTCGACTTCCAAGACGCGGCGGATCGCTTCGTCCTTGCTGCAACCGAAAGAAATATGCGATTTATTTATCTCAGATTCCACGGTCTTATGAATCCTGCTGCATCAATGGAGCTGAACATGGAGTTTATTGAGTTTATAAGGGAAGCTCTTGAAAACGCCGGTCTCACTGTTGGCGTTCCTGTGCCTATTTCTGATTTTTCTATTCCTTATGTGGCTCTACTTATCATAGGCGCCGGGATTATCGCTTCAGGCGGCTGGCTTTTGGCTATGATCTTCCAGCCGTTTGTTAAGCGTAAAAAGTGGATTGTGCTCCTTTTTATTCTCACGATACTTGCTCTGGGCGCATGGGGCGTGGGGCTGGTCATTCTACCGGCAATTGCCAGAAAGCTCTTTGCGTTTGCTGCTTCAATTATCTTCCCCTGTCTGGGCGTCATTATGATTATAGAAAACTCTGACAAGCTGCCGTTTTCTGCACGCGCAGCGTCCGGCTCCTGCAAAATCAAAAAACTAATTCACGCTGCTTTGCAGCTCCTATTCATGTCTTCTATTACATTCGCAGGCGGTCTTATAGTATCCGGACTCCTCTCTGAGCCTGTTTTTATGATTAAACTTGATAACTTCGTTGGCGTTACCCTTTCTCAGATAGCTACGCTTATGCTTATCCCGCTCGTGCTCTGGATGCGAGAGACTAACTGGTTTGGGCTTTTGCAAGGAACTGTCAAGAGCAATGTCAAGTTTTGGCAATTTGGCATCAGCCTTATAATGCTCGCGGCGTTTACTCTGTTCATTATTCGTACCGGTAATGACAACCCCGAAGCTGTTCTTGATTTAGAGCTGATGTTCCGCCAGATTCTGCATGACATTCTTGGTGTGAGACCAAGGACGTCGGAATTTTTGATTGGTCATCCCCTCATGCTTGTACTGCTGTACTATGGCTATAAGTTTAATAAATTCCCTTTGCTTATTGCCGGGATCATGGGGCAGGTTTCACTTATGAACACATATGCGCATGTTCATACGCCGATTGTCATATCTGTTATCCGAACCGCGCATGGGTTGTGGATGGGTACAGTTATCGGGATAGTGATTATCCTCATTTTAGAATTTGTTTTTAAGCGTGTAAAGATATTGCAGGAAAAGTATCCGACAAGTATTTCTTTTTCCTAGGCATTGGAGGTAAGAATGTGAGCGGCAGAATCAAGAATCCCAAAATAGTTATCAGCGGATACTATGGTTATGATAATTGCGGAGATGAGGCTGTGCTTTTGTCAATCCTTCATTGCCTGCGCAAGCTAAAATCTGATTTAAGAATTACAGTGCTCTCCGGCAATCCGAAAAAAACCGCTGCGCATTATGGAGTTTGCGCTATAAGCCGTTGGAGTTTGCCCGCTATTATTCGTGAGCTCTCAACCGCAACACTGCTAATAAGCGGCGGCGGCTCATTGATACAAGATGTAACCAGCGTCAGGAGCCCCGGTTATTATCTCGGCATCATAAGACTGGCGCTGATGCTTCGCAAAAGGGTTATGATTTACAGCCAGGGTATAGGTCCTCTGACTAATGAAAGTAACCGTGCCAATACCGCAAAAGTTTTTAGCCGCTGTAATGCCATCACGCTTAGAGACGCAGGTTCTGCCGAGTTACTTAAAGAAATCGGTGTAAAAAAAGAGCTGCTCGTCGCTTGCGATCCGGTTCTGGCTCTCAGTCGTGGTGATGTCAGCGACAATATGATGGGTAAGTTGCTTGACGAGTTCGGTATTGCCGCAGCGGAGAACAAACCGCGAAAGCCGCTGCTTTTTGTTTCCATAAGAACTTGGAATAATAATCCTCACTTTATGCCTGTCGCAAAGTTTTTGGACGATCAGATTGAAAGTGGTTGGGACGTTATCTTGGTTCCCGCTCATTTTCCTGACGATGTCGCAGCAGGCAAAGCTATCGTTATGCTGATGAGTACCAAGCCATATGAAATTGACAGAGCCTTGAGCGCAGAGGAGTTTATCGCTCTGACTGCCGCAGCCGACAGTGTGCTTTCCATGAGACTTCATGGGCTTATCTGCGCGAGTGCGGTAGGCACTCCTATTTTCGGACTGTCTTATGATCCAAAAGTAGCCGCCTTCATGAAGCAATGCGGGCATGAGGAGTCGTGCTTATCTTACGATGATCCGGACTTGGGAAATAAAGTTCATATGGCGTATGCCGGTCATCATCTTTCAAAAAAGAGCTTAGATGAGTCGCCGGCGATTGATAGCCGGCTAAACGACCTAGCTTGGGAGTCAGCAAGAATTGCGGTGGATTTACTCAAATAATTTAATTGACTATTTGCTTACTTTGGTTTACAATGTTTGAGCACTGCGGTGCACACATACGGAGGGTTAGCGAAGTGGTCATAACGCGGCGGTCTTGAAAACCGTTTGAGTGCAAGCTCACGAGAGTTCGAATCTCTCACCCTCCGCCACACTCAAAGCCTGTAACTGCAGCTAGTTCCGGGCTTTTTGCTATTTCGTGCTATAGCTCAAAATTTGGTGCGAGGCTTTTGCCCTTTCAGGCGAAATTGAGCGGGATGGACAGATAAATGGTTCCACATTTATTTTGAGTATCGCCTCCATTTTGAAAGTTGGATGCTGTTTGGAATAGAAAAGCTGTGAGTGGGAGAAGAAAAATGAACATAACACAAGGCAATTTAACTATTCGTAATGCCGCTTCTTCCGATGCCGAACAGCTTTGCGTGTGGTGGAATGACGGAAGTATAATGGCTCACGCGGGATTCCCTAATGGTTTGGGTGAAACGCCTGATCGTATCTGTGCTAGTCTTGCAGAGGATAGTGACGAAACGCACCGCCGTCATATTATAGAGATTGATGGAAGACCTATCGGCGAAATGAACTACCGCAACAAAGGCAACCGAATAGCCGAGATTGGTATTAAAATCTGCGAGACTGTCGAACGCGAAAAAGGATACGGCACTACGCTCTTGTCGATGTTTATTGACGAACTATTTCTCCGTTATGGTTACGAAAAAATCATCCTTGACACCAATGTGACTAACGAGCGGGCGCAGCACGTCTATGAGAAAAAATTAGGGTTTCGTCAGCTTGCTATCCGAGAAAGTTCTTGGCGCGACCAGTTAGGTCAATTGCAATCGTCGATTGAATATGAGCTTGCCAAATCCGATTGGTCGTAAGGTGCAGCATTGGCAATGCTGTGTGATACAACCTACCGATGGTTTGAGTCCCTCTATACTTTTCGGACAGTCTCGCCGTTAGGAATTAATGCGAACCTTGCTCGATGTTTTTTGGGGAGAGGCGTCTGCTTTTTTCTTTCCGCTCAACTAAAATAAACAGAAAGGACGGCAGCAATATGTCTGATATACTCTACAGCGAACGTTTTGTTGCCGCAGTGCCAATAGAAAAAGGTTTGTCGGAAGACAAAAAATACTGTGTCACCAATACCAGCGGAGAAAAATATTTGCTACGAATAACGCCGATTGAGCGGCACGAAACTCGGATGGCGCTATTTGCGATGCTCGAACAAGTTTCTGCACTCGGTATTCCCATGTGCGAACCAATCGAATTTGGAACTTGCGCTGACGGCGTTTATTCGCTCCAGAGCTGGATTGACGGCGAGGACTTGGAATCGGTATTACCGTTATTGTCCGAAACGGAGCAATATGCGTTGGGGTTGAAATCTGGCGAGATCTTAAGGAAAATGCACACGATTCCCGCGCCGGAAACACAGGAGAAATGGGCAGTTCGATTCAATCGAAAAACAGATTACAAGATTAAAAAATATCGTGAATGTGGATTGCGGTTTGATGGTGACGATTATGTCTTAGAATACATAAATAGAAATCGGCATCTGCTTGAAAATCGCCCGCAATGTTTTCAGCATGGCGACTATCATGTCGGCAACATGATGATTGAGAACGGAGAACTAAAAATCATTGACTTCGACCGCTATGACTTCGGCGACCCTTGGGAGGAATTTAACCGTATTGTTTGGTGCGCGGCAGTCAGTCCGCATTTTGCCTCCGGACAATTACGCGGATATTTTGGTGCACAACCGCCGATAGATTTTTTCAAGCTGTTGGCTTTTTATATTTCAAGCAATACGCTGTCATCAATTTATTGGGCGACTCCATCCGGACCATCCGACCTTGATACTATGATGAAACAGGCGCAAGACGTTCTTCGTTGGTATGACAATATGAAAAATCCTGTACCATCATGGTATCTCAAAGACTACGAAGTCTGGGACGTTTTGGATGCAAACGGAAACAAAACCGGGAGGTTCCATGAGCGCGGTAAGCCTATGGCAACAGGCGAGCATCATCTTGAGGTTCATGTTTGGATTGACAACGGCAACGGCGAATAGCTTATATCGCAAAGGTCGCCGAACAAGTCATATCCAAATATGTGGGAGCCAACCGCGAGCAACTCATCCTTTATTGGAATATAGGAAAGGCTATTATTGCAGTTTCCGCTAATCCAATAATGGTTCTATATTGCGCTTGCCGTGCAAAACACGATAAACCTTAACCTCACTCTTGCTCTCGTCAACCTTGTAGAAAACAAGATAGTCATAAATAATGACAGCCCTGCGATAGCTTGGGTTATACTCGCATTGTCCAAACATATAAGGCATATTTGCAGATTGGGCGCAAAACTTCTCAAAGCTCTCTCTGAATTTTTTTGCCGGAGCTTCTCCGTATTCCGACAAGCACAAATGTATATCTCTTAAATCGCTTTTGGCAAGACTTAATACAGATACTTTCATAGCTTCACTGCATCCCAATTATCCCACTCCTTGAAAAGCTCGTCAGTAGTAGACCATTGATTGGGATTGTCGGCTATAGCTTCTGCTTCGGCTAACTTCTCTTTGACATAGCGAATATGCAAGTATTCTTCGTACTTGTTGAAATCCTCATAAGGGATTATCACGGCTTCGCTTTTTCCGTTGTTGGTTATTATGACATTGTTGCGCTCTTTGATTATTGATGCAATTTCCGGATAGTTGTTTCGTAAATCCCGAACAGCTTTTACATAAGTTGAAAACATTATATCAGCCCCTTTACCATGTGATACATATTGTATCACACAATAAAAAAATATCAAGTATTTTTTCCAGTGCTTGAATAGCTGTATTGCCTCCCTGCGGCGGCACATCTTGATTTTCATTTTTATTGAGTTGATGTTTTCTCATTGCGAAGTCGAGAAAATGTTTACTCTTATCTGTTTTTTTGATAATATATATGCGTATCAAACTCATAAGGACATTGAACACATCATGACAAATCAATGGCTTTTGGCGTCCCAACAGTAACGCGGTATGAGCTTGATGATTCATTTTTTCAAAACAACGAAGTGCTGTTCACTTTTGACCACCCATTATTAGGAGGATGATACTTTGGAATACGATGTTCTCGATTTTCAAGAAAAGATTATAGATGAATATGACCGCCAATACCATCTTGGCGTTACAATCATAAACGGTGTTCCTTTACTTGACATCGCGGCAAAATACGAAAGGCAGGCTGCCGAAAGCGTGGGAAAAGAGTATAACGCGGAAGCTGGCTACACTTATCAAGTATCCGTTGATTTGTATTGCCAGTTGCTTGAAAAATCAAGTTATGCAAGCGATAGCGAACCTGCCCTTTTGATTTGCACTTGCCTTGAAGAAGGATGCTGGCCGCTTTTAGTTACGATTACGGAAACGGACACAAGTATTAAATGGAGCAACCTCCATAACCACCATAGGTTAGAAGGCAGTGCGTGTGTATGGAATTACAGTTGTTTCCCGACTTTTGAATTTGAGAAGCCAGCTTATTATGCGGCACTTGACAAGCTCCTCTCCATTGTAGAGTCGCAGACCGATATTTATGGAAAGCCAGTTGAAGAAGAAATTTCCCGGCTAAGAAAGCTTTACGCTGAAATACGCAAAGATTACGAGGATAGCGCGAGTAAATAATCTTCGACGATGTCTACTGCAGTGCAAACATAGACCGCCGATTGTCCTGCACAGTCCAATAAATAAAGCCTTCGCTTCAGTAATCGCTCAAAATAGTTGCAATCGGGAGGAAATCACACGGGTTATAAAGCGCTATATTGCAACTGAAGATTACTATTTAAGCGATAAGTCGATATCTGTTCATTCGCTTGACTCGTTTGTTTGCTCATACACAAACTCTGGCGGCACAAAAGATGCTATAAAAAATTGAAATTAACTACTCGCTTCGTAGCCATGTGCTTGAGTTTGTAAAGAGACCTATTGAAAATAAAGGCTGAATCGTAACAATGCTAGGTAAACGGGAGGGAGTATTTTATTATGGTACACGTTGTTTATTGTGACGATAAAGAAAAGGTTCTTGAAAAGATATTAGACGGCACGGCAACAATGGTCGTGCGCGGAGCGGCGGGGCGTAAAATCCCTCACAGCCGCGTGTTCGATGGCGAAACGCTTTATTTTATGGAAAAAGGCACGGCGAAGATTTCCGCGAAAGCCACTGTAGAAAGCGTTCAAAATCATGTCAAGCTGACAGCTGAGGAAATTGTAAACGCACTAAATGAACCTCGCTTGGCGTTATCTCCAAAACAGAAAGAACGCTGGCATAAAAAATGCCTGTGCCTAATCGGATTCAATGATGTAACGCCCATAGAGCCGCTTGATTTTGAACATCAGGGAAATATGGATGATTGGTTGATTATCGAAAAGATTGAGGATGTGCTTGTCGGTACAAGTATTCCGTATAATTACGATAAATCAAAGTTTTAGGTTGTTCACAGTAATTTGGCACGGCAAGGTGAGAAAGCCATACGGTTGGAGGGTATTGCAGAAATGAAAATAACCGTTATCCACGGCAGTATGAGGAAAGGGAACACATACGGAGTTACGCAGGCGGCGCTTGCGCATTTGCGGATATATGATGGCGTTGAAATAACCGAAATCAATGTTGCCGACTTGGATTTGCCGTTTTGCCTCTCCTGTCATTCTTGTTTCGGCAAGGGCGAGGAATTTTGCCCTCATTACGAAGTTATCCGTTCGGTCGCAAATTCAATCGAGGATTGCGATGGGCTGATTATAAGCGGCGTTTGTTATGCTATGCAGATTAACGCCGCTATAAAGAATCTGGTAGACCATTTTGCATATTATTTTCACCGTCCGCGCCTGTTTAGTAAAGTTGGCTTGGTTGTATCAACCACGGCGGGAGCGGGTGAAAACAGGGTGGCAAAATATCTAAGGCAGGTTTTGGGGCATTGGGGAATGGGTAAACCGCTTCTGTTGCCCATGAAAATCCAAACCGAAAAATTCGCACTCTCAGAAAATCAAAAGGCACGCATCCGTACTGTCGCTGATAAATTTTACAACAACATTAAAAACAAAAAACTCTCTCCACCGTCGATAGTAAGCGTAGTTGTACACAACAGTTTCCGCGCCTATGCTTCTATTACGCCCTCTATGTCGGAATGTGATTCTGACTATTGGCGAAATTCGGGCTTTGCGGATAAGGTTTACCCCCGAAAAATCAGCGCAGGAAAATGGTTTGTCGGAAAAATGATATATCCAATTATGCGGAAAGTGTTTAAGAATGTGGAGGCGCAAAATGAGGCTGTTCATCGCGATTAACTTAGGCGCTGAAACTAAAGAAAGACTTCTCGCCCTGCGTGATGAACTCCGCGCGGTGTCAAGCTGCGGTAAATACAGCTTGCCCGAAAATTTACACTTGACCCTTGCGTTTCTCGGTGAGTGCAATGTAGAGGAAACTTCTGCTATAAAATCGGCTATGGATGAGGTTTCCTTTGACCCATTTGACTTGCAGATTGACCGTATCGGGCGTTTCAAACGTAACGGCGGCGATATTTGGTGGGCTGGTGTTCGTGAGAACACAGCGTTATCAATCTTGCATAAAGACTTAATCGCTCGATTGAGAGCTAAGAGCTTTGAACTTGAAGAACGCAAGTTTAACCCACACATCACGCTTGGGCGCGAGATTATCACAAAGGCACAGCGAAAACAAATTGAGCCATTTGGCGAAACTGTATCAAGAATTGATTTGATGAAATCAGAGCGTAAAAACGGCAAATTGACATATACGTCAATCCATAGGCGCGGCAAGTGGACGAGTCCGATTGTTGTTGAACCTTATAATCTGGCGTGGGTAGCTGAGTTTGAGAGGATACGAGAGTTCTTTCTTCCCCATATAGGCGATTTGATTGTTGATATACACCATGTAGGCAGTACGAGCGTACCGGGACTATCAGCTAAGGCGATAATTGACTTTGACATAGAGATTGAATCAATGGCTATCTTTCCAAAGCTAAAAGAACGGCTTGCAGAGTTGGGATACCACCATGAGGGCGATTATGGGATAACAGGGCGCGAGGTCTTTAAGTCCACAAAACCCGATGATTTTATGCGTTACTATATGTACGTTTGTCCGACTGACAGCACAGAGTTTAAGTGGCATTTGAAGTTTAGAAACGCCCTCCGTGCTGACCCACAAGCCGCAAAGGAATACGGCGAACTGAAAATGGCTCTTGCGATACAGCACGGCAATGATATTGATGCTTATATAGACGGCAAGACATCGTTTATCAGAAACATTTTAGGAGTTTGATGGAGGATATTGACTATGAGCATTACTGTAAGAAAAGCGACCGAGGCAGATATAAACAAACTGAAAAATAATCCTACATGGGGCTGTGAAGTGTCCGAGTTTAATTGGCACTATGACAGCGAAGAAATATGCTGGCTCACAGAGAGAGAAGTTACCGTTACCTATGACGGCGGCAGCGTATCCTTTGGAGCGGGCGATTATGTTGAGTTTCCGCAAGGCTTGTCATGCGTATGGAATGTAACTAAGCCTGTGAAGAAACATTATGAGTTTCGGTAGTCTATGAAAATTCTTGTTGAATCCGTACCGCTCTTTGATGGTCTTGCTTATTGCTACATCTATCGAAAAAAGGAGAGTTCGTGATGCCGCTGTTATTTATTTCCTTTGCCGTTGGTATTTGGAACATTATCACATTTGCCCTATACGGCATAGACAAGCGTAAGGCACAAAAAGGCAATAGACGAGTACGCGAGAATACACTCCTCCTCTGCTCTTTTCTTATGGGCGGTTTGGGGGCGTTTGTTGGAATGGCTTTTTTCAGGCATAAGACGAAGCACTTGAAGTTTAGAATTTTAGTGCCGCTGTCTTTGGTTTTGAACATCGTAGTAGCTGTGCTTATTCTGAACCACTTTGAAATCTCCAGCACAGGCGGATTTTTCACATGACAAAAAGAGAGCTTATTGACTATTGCCTGACTTTTCCGGCTGTATATGAAGATTATCCATTTGACGGTCAAATCCCTAAATCAGATGACGGCACATGGACGGTTATGCGGCACATGGGAAACAAAAAGAGCTTCGCCCACATCTATGAGCGTAACGACAAACTGTGCATCAACCTCAAATGCGACCCGTTTGAAGCTGACTTTCTGCGACAAGCGTTTGAGGATGTAACCCCCGGTTGGCACATGAATAAAACGCACTGGAACACCGTCGCGCTTGGCGGCGATGTGCCGGAGGACGAAATAAAAAGTATGATTGAGCGGAGTTATAACTTGATTAAACCGAAAGCGAGGGTAAAAAAATGAACAACTTATCCCACACGCAAGAGTATTATCTTTGCGCGGTTAGTCCAAAAGGCAGTGCACCGACCGAAACTGTTGCTGTTTGTTTAATCATCAGCGGAGTTGCCGAAATGCTTCGTGCAGGATATTTAACCCGTGACGAAAAGAAGCGGTTATCCGCAGATAACGCAAAACCGTGGGACGATATGTTGCCGTATCTAACCCCGCTGTACGAAAAAATCATCGGGGAAAAGAAACCGCAGACCATAAAGGATTTCGTAGAAAAACACAAGTACGGCTTAGAGGCGTATATATCGGCAATCGTTGATTCATTAGCGGTTGTCGGCGCAATCGGCGAACATGAAATAAAAGGTGTTTTCACGAAAAAGGTAAAGCGCGTAGTTCCGGTACCCAAACCGGAAGCAACCGCCGCAGTCATCGAGATACTCCGCAATGAATTTCTTGAAAACGGCAAGTTGACGGAAGATACGGTAATACTGGCGGCTTTACTTGATAAGAGCGGGCTTCTCGGCAGATATTTCAACAAGACAGAAGCCGATGCGCTCAAAACACGGATGAAGGAAGTACGGTCAAGCGAAACGTATGCGGCTATAAACAAAATCTTGACGGCTATTGATGACGATACAGCAATGATTTTCACTGCGGTTATCATGCCGATTATTATGGGGGATTAAACCATATGAAATATCCACGGTTATTAACAAAAGGCGATACCATCGGTATTTGCGCCCCGTCGAGCGGCGTTTCGGGTGAGTCGTTGTCAAAACGGCTTGATAACGCAATATCAAATATAAAAGTTCTCGGTTACAACGTCATCGAAACCGCTTCGGGATGAAATAGAGTTTGAGATTGATGTATAACGTAAAGAGTCAAAGGGATGATGCAATGCCAAAATTATTATTTCAAGGTCACGGTTCACTGCGTTTAACCGCGAACGACGGACGGGTGATTTACGTTGACCCATATGCGGGAAAGAAAATGGCGGCTGAAAAATGGGACGCGCCGAACAAGCTGATTGTCGAACCCGGACAGGAGATTGATTTGTAATGCGAATTTTGGTTGATGCCGATGCTTGCCCTGTCAAAGAAATCATCGTCCGACTGGCGAAACAGCGGAATATTCCTGTCATTATGCTGATAGACACGTCACATCAGCTAAATGACGGCTATAGCACCGTTATTACGGTAGACAAGCAAGCCGACAGTGTGGATTTTGCGCTGATGGGTCTGCTTACCCGTGATGATGTTGTTGTGACACAGGACTTCGGGCTTGCCGCTATGGTGCTCGGAAAAGGTGCAGGAGCCGTCAACCAAAACGGCTTGATTTTCACAAGTGACAACATAGACAAATTGCTGATGGAGCGGCACATCGGAGCAAAAATCCGCCGTGGCGGTGGTCGCACCAAAGGCCCCGCAAAGCGGACAAAAGAAGATAACGAGCGGTTTGAGGCGGCTTTCTTGAAACTGCTTATAGCAAGTGGGTGATGCAATGTTGGATAAATTCATAGCCAAGCAACGAAACAAGGAGTTCGTAGAAAACGGCATAATGCAATTTGATTGTCAAAATCTCAGCAACATGGACTTTGGCGATAGTGCGTTCGATAAGGTTTACACGATTAACACGGTTTACTTTTGGGAAAGTCTTGATACGTCAATGAGCGAAATCAAGCGAGTGCTAAAGTCAAACGGCGTTTTTTATAACACGCTTTTTTCAAATGAAACCCTTGAGCGTTTTTCATTCACGAAGAATGGCTACAATAAGTTTACTCAGGAGCAACTGCGCAATGCGGGCATGGAGGCAGGGTTTGAAGTTGAATCCATACCACTCTTTAATGGTCTCGCTTATTGCTACATCTATCGAAAAAAGGAGAGTTCGTGATGCCGCTGTTATTTATTTCCTTTGCCGTTGGTATTTGGAACATTATCACATTTGCCCTATACGGCATAGACAAGCGCAAGGCACAAAAGGGCAATAGACGAATAAGCGAGAATACGCTCATCCTCTGCGCTTTTCTTATGGGCGGTTTGGGAGCGTTTGTTGGAATGGCTTTTTTCAGGCATAAGACGAAGCATTTGAAGTTTAGAATTTTAGTGCCGCTGTCGTTGGTTTTGAACATCGTAGTAGCTGTGCTTATTCTGAACCACTTTGAAATCTTCAGCACAGGCGGATTTTTATGATTTGGTAAAACCGAAACGGAGGAAACGGAACAATGAGTGAAACACTAACCAAAGCAGAACAACTGCATAAAAAAGTCAACACGTTTTTTCTCTCTTGCATCGGCGACGATGGCTTCCCTCTAACTAAGGCGGTAGTTCCCGGCAAGTACAGGGAATCGCTTAACGCTCTGTACTTTGCAACTAACACATCATCTGTTTTCGCAAGCGCAATAAGCAATAATCCAAAAGCGGGCGTGTACTTTTACAGCCGCAAGCTAGTCTTTTGGAAGGGTTGTTACCTAAAAGGTGAAATGAAAATCGTGACTGATATGGCTGTAAAAGAGAAGTATTGGGACAACAAGTATAAAGGTGCATACGAACAAGGAAAATTCACAGACCCCGATTATTGTGTCTTGAAGTTTACGCCAAAGTCCGGGCGGTTCTACGCAAATTTCACCGTGAACGATTTTGAAGTTTGATATTACCTATTAAGGAACATATCGTTTCACACCATAGTCTTTCAGCTGTTCAATCAAAGGCAATTGGCTGACAGCTATTGAAAAATTTCATCAATTAGTATTAGACTTTATATTAAAAAGCACTCGCTGCCTACACTACTCCTCTTCAGCGTCTATCTCCGGTATATACTTCTTAAAAACTTTTATGATGAAAAAAGATGAAACAAATCCATACACGCCCATTGCTACAAGTATAATCGGCGGAAAAACAAAAATTCCTACATACCAAACCAGCACGCAAAGCGCCGTACAGACTAAAGTGTTAAAAAAATGTCTGGCAGCCATAAAGACCGCATACTTAACCGTCTGCCTAAACCCAAGTCTAAAACGTGCGATAAGAGGGTATAAAAAGATAGAGACCATAAAAAGCTCTGCCAATATTACTATGAAGATAGGCAGAAAAATATATATCATAACTTGAGGAAAAGTAAAATACCACAAAATGAATATATTAACCAAAGCAACTCCGGCAACCAGCACCCACAGAAGCCACATTAGCGTTGCCTGCTTAAAGTTACTTTTAAAGCTCGTGACAAACTCCTTTATCAAACTCCCTTCCCTGTCAGAAATCCGGCGGGTCGTTACATAAAAAAGCGCTGTTGTGGCTGCCCCGACAGTAAAAAGCGGCAAGCTGAATAAGAACCACATTGCGCCCAAAAGCATAATGTCAGCAACTATATTACCTATCCGAAATACCGGACCATCAAATTTAAAAAATTCACGCATAATCACACTCCATATGAGAGTCCTGCACCGGAACACCTGCACAGGTCTTTCATACACAACCGACAAGTTTTGCTAACACTTAAAGTCAAACTCACCTGAACTCACTTCGTGGATAGTGCCGTCAGGCAAAATTATTGTTGCTGTCGAACCGCCCGGCACAACAGTACTCAGCATATAACAACCATTGTCAACAGCCCAGGATACCGAAGCTCTTCCATTTGGCGTGTCAAGTGAGGCTTTTGCATAGGTTAGCCCACCACCCGGTTGTGGTTGGATAATTATATGTTTGTATCCCGTTTGAAGCGGGTCTGTATCAATCCCGGCAATAACACGATACAAAAACTCACCCACAGAGCCGTAAGCATAGTGATTAAAGGAGTTCATGTTTGCACTCCACATGGCGCCATCCGGCTTTATTCCATCCCAATGCTCCCACACTGTCGTGGCGTCTTTGGTAACTTGGTAAAGCCATGAGGGATAATCTTCTTTCAATAATAATGCATATGCCTCGTCTACGCAACCATTGTCCGCTAATACTTGGCAAAAGTAAGGCGTCCCCAAAAATCCAGTTGTCAGATGACCACCATTTTCCTCAAGTAGCTTGAGCAGACCTTGGACTGTACGAAGCTTAAACTCTGCCGGAGTTAGGTCAAAAGCCAAGGACAGAATATGAGCAGTTTGCGTATTGCTGCACAACCTGCCGGTACGTGAAAAAAATTCGTTTGCATAAGCGTCTTTTATGTCTGCAAGCAAGTGCGCGTAATGCCTGTGCTCTTCCTTATATCCCAAAATATTGGCTGTTTTCGACAGGATTTCGGTGCATTTTGCGTAGTATGCAGTGGCAATCAAATCCGTGTTAGTTGCACCGAAGTAACTGCCTTCCTTTGCATCAAGGGCGACCCAGTCGCCCAACTGATAATCGGTGTCCCATATAAGACCATTGCTTGCTCGCCTGTGGATATACTCTACCCATGCTTTCATGCTACCATAGCACTCCTTCAATACTTGCGCATCGCCATATGCAAGCCAGAGTGTCCAAGGGCATATAACCGCGGCGTCACCCCAACCTGCCACTGACTCCGCGTTAGCAATAATATCACCATCTCCAAAATTGCCCGTAAGAACGTCAGGCACAACAAAAGGTACTCCTCCATTTTCAAACTGTGCCGCCCGCAAATCCCGCAACCACTTTATAAAGAAATCCTTGGTATCCATAAGATATGTCGACGTCCGAATAAACACCTGAGCATCACCTGTCCACCCCATTCGCTCATCACGTTGAGGGCAGTCAGTCGGGACGTCAAGGAAATTCCCCTTTAGTCCCCACAAAATGTTATGGTGCAATTGGTTGAGCAGTGGGTTAGAGCACTCAAACCGCCCCGTTTGCTTCATATCTGAGTGTACCACAACCGCTTCAAAATTTTCAGTGGAAAGCTCTGAAGAATCAGGCCACGCATCAATGCAAGCATATCTGAAACCTTGGAAAGTAAAATGAGGTTCATATACCTCACGGTCATCGCCGCGAAGTATATATTTTATTTCACAGCGGGCAGAGCGTAAATTCTCGGTATAGAAATTGCCCTCGCTGTCCAGCACCTCTGCATGGCGAAGCAGAACCAGATCTCCACACTTGCCGCGCACATTAAACCGAATCCACCCGGTTAAGTTCTGTCCAAAATCGAGAATCCGCTCACCTTTAGGTGTTAAAAACAGACTTTTTGCTTTAATGATTTCCTGTCTTTTTACAAGCGGACCATCCTGGGGTACAAGAGTCGATAAGTCATGCTCCATAATTTCGGCATTGCGCCAGTCGGCGTCATTATATCCCGGTTTGTTCCAGTCAGCTTTTTCTTGCCTTGCATCATAGGTTTCACCATGATAAATCTCGGCATATTGTATAGGTCCATCAGAGTATTTCCAAGCATCATCTGTTACAATGGATTTTTTACTTCCATCTCTAAAGTGCACATCCATTTGCATAAACAGCGCGCTCCGCTCCCCATACACATTTCTAAGAGCAAGCCCATTGCGAAGGCTCTTCCAGCCAAGATCGCCTTTAAACCATCCGGCTCCAAGTACCGCTCCTACAGCATTTTCGCCAAGATGAAGCATAGATGTAACATCCCATGTCTGATACAGTATACGTTTTCCATACTCGGTCCACCCCGGTGTAAGCAAGGCATTACCGACTTTTTCCCCATTAATATGCAACTCATACAGCCCCAGTGCAGTAACGTAGACTATTGCATGGGAAACTTCCTTATCAAGCTCAAAGGTACTGCGCAACAGTTTGCCCTTTGAAAGTTTTGCATCTTCCGTTGTGTCCGGCGTTATAAATTTCGCCTCAAATAGTGCCATCTTCATTAAGCAACCTTTCTTATATAAAATCCGACTGGTTTGATGACTACCCTTTAACTGCGCCTGCTACCATACCTGAAACAATGCGCTTGCTGAAAAAGATGAACACAATGAGCGGCGGGATTGAAATCAACACAACATTTGCAAACAGCAGATTCCACGCACTCCCGAACTGTCCGAAGAAGTTAAACATAGTTATTTGCACAGTGACATTTCTTGCACCCGGAAGAAAGTATAGAGGATTTGCAAAATCATTATAAATATGGATAGCTGAGAGCACTATTACCGTTGCCGTTACAGGTTTAAGTAGAGGGAAAATAACGCTGATGAAAAAACGCACCGACCCGCAGCCATCAACAAATGCCGCTTCGTCTATATCTCGCGGTATAGACGAAGCAAAACTTCGGTAGAGCATCAGCGCAAAAGGCGCTTGCAATGCAATCTGTACCAAGATCATACCGGATAAGTTTCCAAACACGCCCAGGAATTGTAAAACCCATATTGTGGGGACGATAGCAGGCGGAACCATCAAGCCTGCAAGTGACATATAGCTAGCTACGGAAGTAATTTTGTCACGGCGGCGCTGCATGATAAAGCCCGCCATTGCGCATAATACGACTAAAAAAGCGACAGAGACGACCGTTATAATCAGACTGTTGAAAAAAGCGCGAATTACCATGAAGTTTTGCGCTTGTATAACCTCGGTAAAATTCTCAATAGCCGAAAACTCTTCCGGAAGACTCAGTCTGAATTGCAGAGCCTCTGCTCTGGGTTTTGCAGCGTTGAGAAGGACAAAAGAGAACGGTATGCCAAACACAACAAGTACAAACAATACCGCAAGCGCTTCTATGATAATGCTGCGTCTATGCTTAATAAGCCTGGTTATCATACTATTCTTTCTCCTTTCTGTTTATAAACCAAAACAATGGGAACACCAAAATAGAGACCATCACAAATAATATGACATTTCCAGCCGTTGACAGCCCATGAAATCCGCTGGCAAAATTTTTGAATATGATTGAGGTCATAAGTTCGGAAGCGAAACCGGGACCGCCTCCCGTCATAACCCAAACAAGATCGAATGTACGCAATCCGCCAATAAAGGACAGTATAATTACTGAATTTCTTGCCGGGCGGCTCAGCGGCACGGTGATTGACCAAAACTTATGCCAGGTATTTCCTCCGTCAACTTCCAGTGCTTCATAGTATTGTTTGTCAATGGACATAATTCCCGCAATATAGATAATGGTAGCAAGTCCAACTCCCCGCCAAAGATCAACCAATATAACCGACCAAAGCGCCCAGTCTGCATTTCCCAACCAGTCCGGACCGGATATGCCCAATAATCCCAGAAATACGTTGATAATACCTCTAGTCGGGTGCATGATACTGAAAAAACTGATACCAACTGCCATAGTTGACAGCAATGTCGGAAAAAATAGCATAGAGCGCAAGAATGCAACAGTTCTGAGCTTAGAACATAAAAACGCTCCCAACAACAAACCAAATACAACCTTTAGCCCACTGGTAGACACTGCATAAATGAGCGTGTTTACAATGCCGATTCTTAGCCGGGACTCTGTGAAAAACCTTTGAAAATTATCAAGTCCGATAAACCTCCAGTCTACAAGGTTCCACCATGTTAGACTAAAAAAGAACGACATTAAGGTGGGTATAATGAATATTACGATAAAAATAATTCCAATTGGATAAAGAAACCAGTATGGATATACCTTTTTGCTCATGTAACCACCCCCTCTTGGGTTTTTTGATTTTATTCAGCAAATCTTTAGCAAATCCTGCGACCACCGCTTATAAAAGCTGGGAAGGGCGTTTAAAACCCTTCCCGCCTAAAACGAAATTATATTAGTTCTTACCAGCCGGGGAGACCAAGCTGCAGTGCTTGATTGCGAACGTCACTGTCGTACTCTTGAGCTCCCTGCAGCGGAGTCATCGTTCCTGTGCCGACGGCAACGCATATTTGTGGAAGGTTCGGACCGGTAACTGCCGTAATAAACTCAAGTGCAGGGGCATTTCTGCCTGTGTCAAAGTATCTCTCTTGCATCTGCCTTACTGCCGTGAATGCATTGTCGCCTACCGGAGCACCTATAACAACACTGGGACCTACGCCACGTTCTGCCGATGCGAGAATTGCCTGACCCTCTTCTGACAGGAAGAAGTCAAAAAACTGAATCACATATTGCAGGTTTGGAGAGTTTTGGGAAGCGTACCAGCCGTCCGGCATCCATACAGTAAGTCCCGTGTTTGCAGGATTATCTGCCGGTTGTGCAAATATACCGATATTATTTGCGGCTTCTTCGCCAAAGGTTGCTTCTATGTTGCCAAGTGCAAATGTGAGCATCGGGTAGTGTACGCCGTCTCCGTTGACAAGCTTCTCCAAAGCTAAGTCATATGTCATAGCCATGTGATCGGCATTAATAAAGCCTCTTTCAAATATTTCATACAGTTTTTCAAAGCCCCTTAAAGCCTTTGGCGTTGTGGCAAAATGAGCTTGGTTGATTTCGTATAGTTCCGCGAAATCCGGCATCTGAACATGTAGATTGTGGAAATCCGCCAAGAGCAGCAGTTGTGCCGTCCAACTATCTCTGTATGACGCGATGACAGGGGTTCTTCCGGACGCCTGAATGATTTCGTTGTTAGCCATCAGTTGTTCCCAAGAGGTCGGCACTTCCAGTCCCAGTTCTTCATAAACAGCAATATTGTAAAGCCAACCGCCGCCCATTGAAGTTCTGCCCGGAATGCCAACGATTCTGCCATCAAATGTAACTGTCTCAAGGAATGAAGGTTGCAATCTGTCTAAAAATGGCTGTCCTGACAGGTCTGCAAGGTTATTCGTCGGGTCAAGAAGAGATACCATTGAGCCTGAGTTAAACCAAAGGAAATCTGGTTCTACTCCGGTTGCAAAACGTACTTGCAGGAGTGTTTCGCCTTCCGCTCCGCCTGGTCTGAGTTCTTGCTCAAAGCGAATACCGGTCAGTTCTGTAAATCTCTCCATCACAGCGAGAAATCCTGATTGTTCGGTGTCACGGTCGACAATGTAGCTAAGTACAATGTCGGAACTCGGTGTAGGTGTGCCCGAATCGGTGGATGGCGTATCTGAGGGTGTGCCTGATGTATCGGATGCAGGGCTACCGGCACATGCAGCCAGAACGAACACCATTGCCGCCGCCATTAAAGCGGAAATCAACTTCCTATGCTTTTTCATAATTTTCCTCCTCATAAATTTTTTGAAACTATCTTGTTGTCAACATTTGTTAACTTCGTACAGAATTGTATCAAATCACCAACTAAAAAGTCCATGTATTTCACAACACAAAAAAGAGTAAAATCCAACACAAGCCGACTCCGGGAAAGCTCTGTACGAACCTTCCCGGAGTGCTATTATACTTGGTCTATTGCTTTAGGTGATTTCAGCTTGATTCTTCGTCAAACTGTTGGTTCGATCATGGAAGTTGTGTCCATCCGTTTACCGCAAATATAACGTATCTGTACGCCCAGTGAGTGCGAGGTACGTCCACCAAATTCATGCTCAGTTGTGCAATCATCTCATCTGTCGGTGAACCACCCATGAGATATCTGACGGTTGCTGCTATCACTTCGTTCCTGGTTGCCACTGCATCCGGTCTGAACGTTCCGTCCGGGTACCCTTCGAAGATTCCTGCGCTTGCAGCCAGAATGATGTCCTCACCATACCTGTGGTTTCCGATGTCAGTAAAGGATATATCCGCATCGACGTCAGTAAATCCTTCAAGTCTTGTAAACATGACTGCCATTTCTGCGCGTGTTATCGGCTCTGAAGGTCTGTACAGATTGCCATCTGCCAATCCATTGGCAAACACCCAGGCAATTGCATCGTAAGACCATCTGCCGGTGGCTACATCGGCATACATTCCTGTTCTCACAACAGGGTCGTCACCACCCAGCCTGAACAGAACTGTTGCAAACTCTTCTCTGCTCATGTTGTTGCCGCCGCGGAATGTAGAATCCGGGAAGCCCTCTACAATTGGCTCAAAACTTCTAACGCCTGCAAGCGGAGGTGTATCCGGCGGAATAACCACTACAGGTGGCGTCGGTGTGGGCGTTGGTGTCGGAGTCGGAGTTGGAGTCGGAGTTGGAGTCGGAGCGCCGCCGCCGCCTCCGCCGCCGCCTCCACCGCCGCCGGATGTCGGGGGTGGACGCAATACCAGCCCATCGATACCGGCTCTCAAATTGGTGATAGCCTCCGCTATATTTGCGGCAGTTGCATCAGTATTAGCATAGATGCCTCTTGCTGCGTTTAGCGCAGTTGTCAAGGACAGAAGAGATGCGGCTGTGTAGTGACTTGTCGCGGTTGAAAGCGGCTCGGCTGCTGCAATCAGTGCTCCAAGTTCCGCACGACTCGGATCTGCGGGAGTAGAAGTCTCCGGCACAAGCCCATTGATTGCCGACTGCAAATTATTGATTGCAGCCACTATGGACGCTACTGTGGCGTTGGGGTTATCATGAACCACTTGTGCTGATGTCAGCGACATACTCAATGCATTGAGCGAAGACTCCGTATAGCGATCCGTCGCCGTCAGTCTCGGCTGAGCTGTTGCGATAAGCGCCGCCAATCCTGCGCGAGCAGGCTGGGTATCCACTGCGACAGCGAGCCTGTTAAACGCTGTGGACAAATCGTCGTGCAATTGCTGCAACTGCTCATCCGAGGCGTCCTGATTTGCCAGTGCCTGCTTGGCGTTTGCTATTGCGTCCGTAACAGCTTGGACAGTAGCTCCTGTGTATACATCCTGCTGCTCCGACAGGAAGTCTTCGACCTGTGCTACAAACGTCTCAAGCCGTTCTCTGACGCCGCTTCCCGGATCGGGCTCTGCAAGTATTAAATTATTTATTGCAGTTTGTACAGCAGAAATCATTGCACTTAAATCAGCATTGGTAGCTGCCGGGTCTGCGACAAGAGTTCTTGCCAGCCCAATAGCCTCGTTGAGCGCTTCTAGGCTTGCTTGCTCGTAAAGGCTTGCGCTTGGATTTATCGTACTATCAAAGAAGTCGATAAGTCTTTGCAGCTCTTGTTTAAGGGCTAGTTGCGAGATGTTTACCGTTTCTAGCGCAACCATAGCGTTATATAGATTTGTGAAAGCTGCTGAAAGCTGTGCTTGCGTCACGTCGGGATATGCCGCAAGTACGCCTTTAGCTGCGGTAAGAGCCGGGGCTATGTTTGCAAAGCTGCCGGCAGTGAAGTAGTTTTCGAGTGGAACTACAGCATCTTCAATATGTTCTACTAACTTCGCCAGCGCTTCTCGGGTGATTTGTGCTATGTTTGTAAGCTCAAGACCAACTAATGCATCGTAGAGATTCGTAAATGCTGTGTCAATTTGTGCCTGGGTTGTATCTGGGTATGCTGTAATCACAGCTCTTGCAGAACTCAGAGCCGCGGTCAATGCTGCAAAGCTATCAGTCGTGAAGAGGTTTTCGAGAGGGCGCAGCACATTTTCAATGTACTCTGCAAGCTCCGTCAGCGCCTCTACATTGGGGGGCTCAGCCATCACAAATTCCAGGCTGTCTATACGCAGTTCTCCCATGCTGAATGTAAGATAAATTCTGTGTGTGCCGGTTGGCGGGAGATTGACCATATCAGCCACTACTTCTATAAACTCCAGTTCATTGACCATATGCGTGGAAGGAATTGCGCCGGCGTTGCGCGAGACGTCTCGTAAGATGCTGCCTGATTCCGGCACATCTATATTGGCGATTATCGGTCCGGTCGGCGAATCGAGGCGCACGTTAATCACGCCGCCGCTGATACCCGGCATTGACGCAACATAGGCTCTTATTTCTTCTACATTTCCAAGACTTACATTTGGAATTCCAACCCATGAAGTAGAGTCTATGGACATGGTTGAGTGGAAACCGCCGACCCATTGATCATTGAGCATTCCATCAACTGTGCGTACCCTGGACGCTTCACGGTATTGCACTCTGTATGCGGAGTATGAGTGGTCAAATACGTTGAAGCTTTCGGAAGCATCAAGTACGGCAAGATCTTGCCCGCCTGTGATGTTGACAGAGGCTGTCAGATGGTGGTCTCCGGCTCCATTTGTGCTGACTTCAAATATGTATGTACCGTTTTCAATTATATGCTCGCCGCGGTTAACATCCCATATTTCAAGTGCTTCTAAATCCACTGTTATATGTGCGTTGACGCCATGAACAGTTTCATCATGCCTTACAAATCCAACAAGTCTTCTTTGCGGGGCTGCATTACCGTAAGCAGGATTCGTGTGGCGCGCGAACACTTGGATAACTTCCGGAGGAACGATAAGCCCGGTAGATTCAAGTGTAACTGAGATTTCAATGGTTGTTCCGTTGGTTTGAACGTTATGTGTGCTTGGGAACGATCTTACGAATTGAGGCATTATGCCTGCATCTATCGGTCTGACACCCCAGCCGAACGGGAACAGGACGTCTGCCGGGTTTGCGTACATGTAGGTAAGGCTCGTCATCTGCGGGTCAGCCGCTGACATGTCAACTGTTACCAGCGGGTCAACACCACCGAGCACAGGTCCGCCTTCGGGAATTGCCAAAGTGGTAAACGGAGGCAGCGCAGAGTCATTTCTAAACCAAGTGCTGGCGAGTCTTCCGGTTGGGAATGGTCCGGGATTCAGTCCGCCTACATCAGCAAATAAGACGTCTACGATACCATGACCTGTATACTGACCTGCATATGAAGTCAGAAGTATGGTGTTTACATTTGCGTTTTCAGCAATCCTTGTGATGTCAAGCGGATCGTTTGTACTTACGACTACGATTACGGGTATATTTCTGCCTCCCGCTTTTGCCGCTGCAGCGATATTTGCAACGCGATCGTAATTAAACTGACCCATTCTGAGACTTCTGTTGTCGGACTGATCCATGCTGCCAAGTGTTGACGGTCTTCCGACGAAGATTACTACGGCGTCTGTTCGACCGGCTTCAATATCGGCAATGGTATGTCTACCCGGTGCTTCGTGTTGTACAACCGTAAAACTGCGTTCAGGAGTTACTTGCGCAAACGCACCATTCAAAGCACCTGGTTGAGTACCGGTGGCGATGCCCACAGTATCTGCAGCAGTCCGCACGTTGCCCGTAGTCCCATCAACTTCGAGAAAACGACGGGTTCTATGATGCTGTGATGTTGCGCTGGCGCCGTTTGGTTCGTTGGCTTGGAGTGAAATTGTGCCGTCAGCGTTACGGAACAATGCCATCATAGGCACTTGGTACGGAGCAACTGCTGTCTGTCCGCCGCCGCCGGCGCTTGACAATGCTTGCGTTACTCTAGCTGCATTGCTTTCCGGTTCGTCCATGTCTATTGTAAGCAAGCCAATACCGCCGTTTCCAACGCCTGCGCCATGTATCCGTGACGCAGTTGTTGCAAGGTTAGTATTATTTGCGTTTGGAGAGGACACCCAACGAGCTTGCCCAATGGAGTAGAAAGCGACATGATGATCGGAAAATGTCCACATTTCAAACAGCTCATTATCAGTGATATCCGCTGGATCATTTATCTCAACTGTCGTGATAGGAGTGTTGGCGGTAGTCCCGGTTGCGGACCAATATCTGCCTTCTGAATCTCTGATTGATACAATCGCCGCATCATCTAAGTTAAATCTCAGCCTGTCTGACGGAGTGAATCCTTCACTGGCAAACTCCCTTGCCATACGAAGCAGAGGGGTCTCATAAGCCTCCGGAACTTGATCGCGAACACGTTGCGCAACACCTCTGATTGTTGTGACGCCGTGAATATTGTCGGCCAGGTGCCCGCTTACGGACACTCTCTGGTAGCTGGCGTCGAGCGGCCAGCCATTACCATCGTCTTGAAGCATTACGATGCTCTGCTGTGCTGCTCTAAGCGCAACATCCTGATGGTCCGGATTTTGATTATTAAATCTAAGTCTTGGATTTGCACGAGCCGCTTCGTCAGAAACTGCCGGGGAACCGTCTCTGGACTGGTCGGCATACGGCCAGTGTCTTGGAAATCCCTGGTCGTCAACTTCATCAAACAGCCCCATACGAACCATTTGTCTGAGCGAGGGTCTCGCCGCCTGACGGACGTCATCCCAAGTCACACCATAAGTGCCTCTCTCAACCAAATTGTATAACTCCCAGACGTCATCGCCGTGTGAAGCAGCAACTCCCGAAGCGCGAGTGAGCTGCTTGTTAACCATTGCGATGAGAAGCATAGCGTGTGCACGGTTGGGTGCATACCTGAGGTCAAAGCCGTTCCCGCTTTCGTTATTGCCAAAAATGGTGTTCTCCCCATTAAAGTCCGGCGATGTATAAACACCATATCTCGAAATATCATTTAGCAATATGTTGTAGGGATGTGTTTCATTCGGGATGCCGTTTAAGCGCCCATACGAAGCCATCGCTCCTATGGTAGAGCCGCTTCTGTATGTCATGAAATGCGGAGGCATGTGGTATTCGTAGATACCCCTTGCGCTTACAAATTGATTTCCGGTGTTACGGAACCAACCTGCATTATATATGGAAGTGTGCTTTGTGGCGCGAGCACCGCGGATGTAAAATTCAGAATCAATGCCGGAGGCGCTGTTTTCTTGGGCGTAAGCTTCAAGAATAGCTGCCATCGGAGAGCCCGGACGAGCGTATCTTCCGTCGTTATAGCCGGAGAATGCCGCGGCTTGGCTTTCAATCATCCATGCCGCAAGGAATGGGTCTTCCCCATACCCTTCGTTAAAACGTCCGGTAAGAGGATTGATGCGCAAATCAGTCATTACTCCGAAAGAGATAGTTGTTGAGTTACTTCCTGTGGCTTCGCCCGGTCGGTCGGGAATTGAGGGCGCCGGATGACCCGAAGCGTCAGGGTTTGCAAATAAGTTGGTACCGGTATTATGTCTGTCTCTGTTAGCGTTCATCTGCGTAATCAAAGTTACCATTTTTTCTCTTGCAATAACTTCGCCGATTTCAGCCTGAAGTTCTGTGTCCCACGTCTGGGCAAGGGTAATCAGTGTCGGAAATGCAGTAGGCATCGCATTACCCGGCACACCGATTTCATTATCCGCCGCGGCAAGACCGCCGGGAATTCTAACCCAGTTTGCTGAGTTCTCAAAGTATTCCTTATACGCTTCGTTGCCAGGCAAATCACGCCGTGTTGAAAGCATCGAATCACCGCGGGAAGATATTTCTGTGGCAGGCGGAACATGCTGGCTGCCGCCGGGAATCCTAAGTACCCAAGAGTCACGCAAACCTGTTACATACAATATGGCGCCCTCATTGCCTACCCAGTCCAAAAGCAGGTCAAGGTAGTCTTCGATATCATAAGGGTTCCCATTAAATGCCGGCAATCCGGCAAAGTAGCTGCCCGGAGGGTGAGGAGGAAATCTAGGGTCGCTGGGAATGACGCCATCAGAATAAGGCGAGCCTATTGAGACCGCCTGCTCTAATATATCCGGTTCAAGTTCGTCTTCCTCATTTATCTGGTCAGCATCAAGAACATAAAGAGGGTCGGGATTTTCCGCTTCTTCATACGCTAAAACAGTCGTTGGCATTATAACTCCTAATACCAGAACAAATGCCATCAATAAGCAAAGACAGCGCTGAAAATGTTTTCCGGTACGTTTGCTAGAATAAAATTTCATTTTGTTTCTCCTCTCGTGTAATTTATTGTGATTTCTTTTATCCCTCGAACAAATATATTACTGTACTGCCGCAAGTCAAAACTTGGAGTTACAAATACCTGTAGGGATACGGTTTTCAGAGGGGTCAGCGCATTTTTTGTTCTTCTTATGCCTCCTTTCACATAAGCAGAAAAACAGAACTCCATCAGGTGCGGCAATAGAGAACACCATATAAATACATTCTGTTTTACGACATTTCGGCTACTCGCTTTTCACTCTCCCACGGATTTTCATAGTTTGAGAGCTTTCGTTAAAATGGTTCTTTTTGTGGATTTTGAGCAAAGTCTATCAAATGTCTGCTGAAAAAGTCCATGTAATTCACAACACAAAAAAGAGGAAAATCCAACACAAAATTAGAGGCTAAGAGTTATCTCACTAACCCTGGCCTCTAATTAATCATATTATCAAACATGGCGTAAATCCCCTATCTTAAGCTATGGGGATATAAGCCGTACTCTGACAATGAGCTACGTTATGGATGTTGTAACTTTCGTCCTTAGTCGCGATTAACAACAAAGGTGGATGACCACCCCGGCGCTTCGCGCCACCCCTCGCAGAGGTGAATTTTTCAGAATTTTCCACCTATAACTATGTCGGCTATTTCATGAAAGAAGCGCTCTTGCCGCCATACTTCGAGGGGTTACATCCTACGTGCTGCCGGAAAACCTTGCTGAAATATGATGAATCCGGATAACCTACCATTTCTGCCACATCTTTTAGCTTCAAGTCTTTATTTCCGGAAATAATCTCTTTTGCCTTTTGAATGCGAATTGCTGTCAAATAATCATTAAACGAAGCATTCTTATACTTCTTGAACAAGCGGCTTAAATACGTTTGCGATATGTTGAAGCGGTTGCATACCCCCTGCAATGACATCGGCTCCATGTAATGCCTTGAAAGATATTGCTCGATAAGCACAAATAAATCCCGCGTGTTCTGGCGGAATACCGATTCTATGTCAAGCATACGTGCGAAAATATCCCAAACCATTGACATAAGCTCCCCCATAGAATTTGCGTTTTTCAGAGCCTGTGCCAGAGGGGTTGAATAGTCATAAGGCTCGCTGTCGGTGCTGTGACTGATCACTCTTGCAAAAAGCTGTTCAAGAGCGTTTCCAACCTGCAATGCACAAAAGCCACCTGTCTCCCACAAGCCGAAATTTTTGACAATTTCATCTCTGAATCCCATAATATTCGCGCTTCGCAAATAATAGTCAGCAGTCCGCAAGAATTCGCGGCAGTCCAGAGATTTTTCGTTTAATACTGCAGAATTTAATGTTTGGGAAACTCCAATCGTTATGAGCTGATCCAACTGCCGGGCAAGCCCAATTGATCCCGGGTATATCTTTTCCGGTCTAAATGGACCCGCGAATACTGTGGTGCAGTATAAGCCTTCGCCGAAAATCTCTATTAACGACTCAGTCATCAATGAGTCGGGAGCTCTTTCTGATATGACAAGCAACTCACTTGCATTACGTCCGCTTAAAACCCAACGCTCGCTCTCAGGCATTGTATACGCGATTTCATGACCCATCATCTCAACGCCGCCTGATTCTGTCGGACCGCCCCTGTGTATCAGGGACAAGTAAAATAGGTTCCCACGCATATAATAGCTTACAGCGTCTCTGTCTATGACGTTTCTGCTGATACAGTCACGCCATATACTCAGTTGCATGTCCCAATATATGCGGCGGAGCTTATCCGCTATTTCGCTGAGCACCTCCACTATCTGGCGTATATTGATGGGCTTTAATATGTAATCAACTGCCTGCGCCCTTAGAGCACCTTGTATATAAGAAAACTCCGAGTAGCCGGACACAATGATAGCCTGTGTCTGCGGATGCATTTGATTGAGTTTTGTAACCAACTCAATGCCGTTTACATCATCCATTTCAACGTCGGATATCAGCACATCTGCGGGGTGTTTGGACAGTTTTTCCAAAGCCTCCGCACCATCATATGCTTCACCCACAACGTGGAAGTCCGGACATTTTTTTGCAATGATGTTCTTGATGAATTCCAACGAAGCTGGCTCATCCTCGGCAATAAACACACTAAACATTATTTATCCTCCCCTCCAACTTGACAAAAGCGCCTGCGCCCGGATTATTTCCATAGGACATATGCAAATCTTTAAAAAATAGCCGCAACCGTACATACGTATTGATAATGCCTAATTTCCCAAGTGACAATTCTAGTTGGTGGTTGGATTTGTTTACATTAGATATGGATTCGCGGAGTTTTTCCAGAGCCTCTTCTTCAAAGCCTCTGCCATCATCGGCGATTGTCAGGCTCCAATGGGTTGGCTCTTCTTTTCCAATAATTGAAATATTCATATCACGGACGCCGTTTTTATATCCATGTGCAATAGAGTTTTCTACAAAAGGCTGCAAAATGAGTTTTGGCACTTGCAAATCCATTAACTTTTCGCAGACTTCAATTGAATAATTCAAACGATGCTCGTAACGTTTTTTTTGTAAATTCAGATAATGGCGCACATGCTCAATCTCTTCCGCAATTGCAGAAGTTTTGCTCTCCGTGGAAACCGAATAACGAAGCATCGATGCAATATCATCGCAAATTTCCCCAATGGATTCATCTCCAAGGGAGAGCCCCCGGCTTGAAATCACATTCAGCGTGTTGTAGATAAAATGTGGGTTGATTTGTGCCTGCAAAGAGTTAAAGTTCGATTGCATTTGAAGGCGCTCACCCCTTGCCAGCCGCTTTGAGTAATAATACCCGTACACAAAGGCTGCAAGCAGCAATATAAGCGTGATAATAAAGGTCATAACTCCTACCTGCCCGAATGGAGCCAGCAGAACATCCCTGTCTTTTATCAGCATGACGTTTATTCCGGAGGGGCGATGGTATGCGCTCAGCATCTCAGTAACGCCTGTAGTTTCGTTTTGCACAACTATTATATCGCCCATAGCGGAATGCAGATGCGCAAGATATGTTGGTACAACGCTGTCATCGCTGAAATTATGATATATTAACTCGTTATTTCGATTTGTCACAATCAAGTTGATGTTGTCGTTCTCTTCTACCATGAGTACATTTTCCAAGTGTTCTATGGTCATTTGTACTTCCAAATATCCGACATTGACGCCGTGACTTGTTAATGCTCTTAATATGCTAAATACTGGTTCTTGCCCGCTTAGAAGCCAGGGGTCGTAATGGATGGGCGTTATTAAAGGTCTTGGAAGCTCCAAATCAACATATGGCAGCCAGGGCATAGCGTCAAATATGGCGTCATTTCCGACGGCAACTGTGTCTCTGGTAATAATTCGGCTGGTGAAAAAATCATGGTTGCGGTTGAAATAATTGATTCGATAAAAATTTCTTATAAATGAGTCATTATAAATTGAGTTGATAATTGTCAACTGGGTATCCAAATCCTGTGAGGAAGCTCTGCTGCTTCGCGAAACCGCCTCCATAAATTGGCGATTCGATATTAATGTCTGCAACGCAAAATCCATGTGCGAAATCTGATAGTCCAGTTGAAGAGATATTCTGCTTGCCATACCCCGCATGTTGTCATAAGCAGTATCTATAAAAATTCTGGAGGTAAATCGGTAAAATCCGTAGGAAACAGAGGTAATTATAATTAAGGCACATAACATATACAGTGACAACATCTTTTTCTGTGAGTTCATCGCAACAGCCCCCTGAAACTGATCATATATTGCGACCTATCGAGCATGTGAACTTGCCCTTGTCGCCAAATGCTACGCAGTTGCCTTTTGTTTTGCGCTTTCACACTATGATAACTTGACATGTCTTCGGTTATTAGATAAATCTCAGAATTAGTACTTGATGAGCTTGCCAAACCCGCTTTTTTCGGAACTATCGTCTGCGGCGCAAGCGGTTTTCCTTTGCTGCTGCTTTGTTGCCTAATTGTATTGTAATGCTAACCCTACTGTTTGGTCAATACTTGCGATGCCGCGCACTCAAAATAGTTGCAATTATTTTGTTTTGCCGCCCTGTCGCTATGTTTGATTCAGCGGTGACCTAATACATTTCAAATATTTTTTTTGCTTTTTCCCGGACTATCTCTCGTATGTGCGGCGGCTCAAGCACTTCTATATACTCCCCAAAAGAAAGGATTGTACCGTAGACCCAATTATCTTCCAGCCACCGGACGGACACAATGTAGCTTCCATCGGCACATTGTTCTTCCACGTCGGCGGCAAACTCGTCAAGCACTCGATGCGCCATCTCCGATTTTATTTTAAGCCGCAGAGTGACGTCCGGTATTTGACTTGTCGATGTATGACATGCGCTGTCATCTTCTAGCATTTTCCTCTCGATAAAGAGTTCGTCCGTGACAACCACACTACGCATACGGCTTAACTTAAATAGCCGTATGTCTTGTTTTGTCAAGTCGTAGGCTCTCAGATACCACGCTTTTGATTTAAACCATAGTTGAATTGGCTCGACCCGCCTTTGTGTTTTTTCGCTATAAGTACTGTAATAGTCAAACTCAGCAATCCGGCGCGAGAGTATCGCCGTCTTGAATACGCTCCAAAAATCTGTTATCTCATAACTCCAATCCGAAAAATCCACTTCAAGCCAATTGTTAGCGGTCTTATTAAAAACGGCGGACAGTTTTTGCAAAACTAAAGCCGAATCCCCTGACTGTATTTGTGCAAGCCCATGAAGCATGGATAGTATCTCGTTTTGTTCCTGTTCACTGAAAACCGATTTGGAGAGCACAAAGTCAGGCAAGAGTCCGATTCCTCCGCCCTTGCCTTTCTCGGTATACACGGGGATGCCCGCCAGACTAATCGTGTCAATATCACGGTAAATAGTCCGTGACGAAACGCCGAAGCGTTCTGCAAGTTCCTTTGCCGTCACGCGCTCTTTGTTTAGCAAAAGATAAATAATTTCAAATAATCGGCTCGTTTGCAATCTCATCACCGATAACAGTATATCACATATATATGACAGTAGTGTGGCATATTTTCATGTCAATACAACAGTTTTTTGATTTCACGCTGCCGGTCACTGTGTATCCGAAAAGCAAAAATCCAAAACTGCGAAGCCGAAAACTGCAAAATCGGCATAGCAAAATTTCTATATCAGCCACTCAATTATTAAAAATGATTGGGTGGCTTTTTGCTTCTGCGGGTGCTTTTGGGTTTTGTGTTTTTATACTATTCAGCATTTGCTGAATATGCGCTACTTAAATTCGCCCCAATTTTCACTTAAAAGTGCAGATTCGTTTTCAAAATCAATTTGATAGCGTATTGCGTGGTGGTCTTTTATCAGCATTCCGTCTGTAAGACGAATTTCAAGAAAACAACAATTTTTGTCTTGCTCGTTCGTTACATCGCTATACCACACGAACTCTTTACGAATTTTTTCTCTGATTTCGGCATTTTGAGGTTCAAGAACCCAACCGAGATTCTTTCCTTTGCCATGTCCGCTGAACCAATCAATAGCACATACTGCGACATTGGGATTCGTTTCGATTTGCTTTACTTTGTTCGAGAGAGCGTGTGTGCTGATGTAAAATGCACCGTTTTCATAATAAGCGTCAACGATACGATTATACAGGCGTTCACCGTCTGTTGTGGCAACTGCAATAAGACTGTCTTTGGCAAAACGCTCAACCATTATGTTCATTGCATTTTCAAATTTTTGCATTTTGCAATCCTCCAAAATATATAATTTTTACCATTACACCGCAACACAGCGGAAGATTTTAGCCGCCAACGGCGACCAGCCCTCGGCACTCTCCTTGGAAATTTACGGAGAGCTAAATCGCAACCACTCTCCGTATTAAGAGAGCAGCAACTTTATTTTTCATATAAACCAATCATCTCGTCATCTCGTTTCGGATTATTTAAGTATCTATATCGACGCAAGAAAGCCTTGCAGAATTTTATCAATTTTTTACGCTTGCAAATCCATTATAACATAAATACTGCTTTCAAGACACGCAAAATTTTAACAAATCAGTAAGTCCCCCACCTCTATAGGTGGCGGGTCGTGCCATCGACCAAAATCAGTGGGAGCACAAACTCCGACTGATTTGTGAAAACATCACTTAAAGCGGGATGCAAACGCTGCGCGTTTTATTGACAAGGCGAATTCATTTCGCCGCCCCGTCGCTATATTTGATCCTCCCCCTTGACATCAATCAACAGACATGTCATATCATAACTGCGTTTCAAAAAATAAATATTGTAAAAACTCAAAAAATGTGTTACTATACTCGCCGGCAGCTTTTACATATGCAGGCAGCAATGACGCCATATAGGGGTGTAGCTCAGCTGGTAGAGCGGCGGTCTCCAAAACCGTAGGTCGCGGGTTCGATCCCTGTCGCCCCTGCCAACATCCGAACCGTGAACGCCCTTGTGCTGCAAGGAGTTCACGGTTTCATTCTGCCAGACAATCTATGATGCGGAGGAAAATGTTTTGAGTTTTATTGAGCTATTTATTCTTGCCATAGGTCTTTCAATGGACGCTTTCGCGATATCGATTTGCGCAGGACTAACAATGGAAAAGGTCAATACAAAAAAGGCATTGATTGTTGGGGCGTATTTCGGAATTTTCCAAGCAGGAATGCCATTAGTCGGGTATCTTGTCGCTTCATTATTCGCACAAAGAATACTTGCATATGGTGATTGGATTGCGTTTGCTGTACTGGCTTTTCTCGGAGGAAAAATGCTTTTTGACAGTTTTAAAAAGAATAATTGCTCTGCCGATGGTCAGCCTTCCGACCAGTGTTGCAGCAAATCATGTCCGAGCAGCGGCAAAAACCCCGGCAAAGAACAATCGCTTAAACTCGCCGCGATGCTTCCTCTTGCTATTGCAACGAGTATCGACGCCCTTGCAGTTGGAGCATCTTTTGCGGTTATGCAAGTTAACATTGTTTCCGCTATTGTTTTCATCGGAATAACAACTCTTGTTGTATCAATGGTGGGTGTGAAGATCGGGAATGTTTTTGGCGTAAGGTTTCGTTCAAAAGCGCAGTTTGCGGGAGGCGTCATTTTGGTGTTGATGGGAGCTAGTATATTGCTCGAACATTTAGGTATATTAAAGTTTTGACACTCTCTACGGCTAAAGCGATTTTTTTAGAAAGTCTACTCGTTGTAATAATATTCTATTTTGCTTTCCAGACAAGCTCTCTTTCCGCTTCGGTTATTCATTTCTCAGAAACAGGAGCGCCCTCCAGTCTAAGCAGAAAGAGCTTTTTATCAATTCCACCCGCATATCCGGTCAAGCTTCCATCGGAACCAACGACGCGATGGCAAGGAATAATTATCGATATGGGATTATGCCCGACAGCGCCTCCGACTGCCCGGCTGAGAGCACGAGCCTTGATATCGTCAGCGGCGACTTTTCGGGCAATCTCACCATAGCTAATAACCTCGCCGTATGGAATCTCACGCAGAACATTCCAAATACGCTGCCTAAATAAAGTTCCGTATGGCGCAAGCGGAACTTCCGAAGCAGCGGGATTTTCGCCCGCAAAATATCTATAGAGCCACTTTCTCACCATGTCGAAGATTGGCATGTCATCCTTGACGGTCATTTCCGCAGACACAGACCCGCCATAGTATTTCTGCCCATCAAACCACAAACCGACAAGATTTGCCTCATCACCAGCCAAAGTGAGCATCCCAACCGGAGAGTTATACATCGTTGAATAAAGCATGTCAGCACTCCTTCTTTGATAATGTGTGAAAGGCTAAAGCATTTCCCTAAACAAATTTCACTGCTGTACCATAGGCTGTGACTTCGCTGGAGCCATCCATGACTGAGCATGTTGTCAGTCTAACACAAACAACAGCGTCGGCGCCTAGTTCCTGCGCCTGCTCCTGCATTCTGCTGACCGCAACCTCACGAGCCTCGTTAAGTAAATTGGTATAAATCTTAATCTCCCCGCCGCCTAAAGCGCGAAATTCCGCTGCTATGGCTTTTCCTATATTCTTTGTTCGCACAATGTTCCCTTGAACCAGACCAAGCATTTCAAGATTTTTCCCCGCGATGGAATCAGTTGTTGTCATTAGCATGAAGTAGTTCCTCCTTAAAGTTTTTATCGTCTGCTTAGAGTAATTGCGCCTGCGCTGCATTACAGCATTGCGCAGCGTCTCTCCCCCAAGGCAAAGCAATCAAGTATTGGGCGTCTGAAAATTCATTGTCCGGCAGATTTTCTGGCTATGTATTTTAGTTGTCTTATTTTTTCCAGCGTTTTTTTGAGTGAAATATAACGCCAAAAACCGCTCCGCAGACGCCGCCGATAATATGTGAAATTCTCGAAACATTATCAACAGTAAATAGCCCAAGCAAAATTTCGTTACCTATATATAGCACGGCAACAAGGGGTACTGTGATCGGCAGTCTGCCTTGACGTATATTGGTAAAAGAAGCAAGGAGGATTAGCATAAAGACTATTCCGCTTGCTCCTACAACTGCCCTGCCCGGAAAGAAAATGACATTGACAAGCCCGGTGATGACCGCTGTAATAACAGAAATAATAAGCAAGCTCTTGCTTCCATATTTTTCTTCTACCATAGGACCGATGGCAAGAATCATCATAAAATTGCCGGCGTAGTGAGCCCAGTCGGCATGAACAAGCACATGTGTAAACAACCGCACATATTGCATGGGGTCGCCAAGTGTAGTTCGATATGCACCGAAAGTTCCAATTACATTTAGCGGCGTTAGCATATTGAGTAAAAGCATAACAAGCGCCAGGGCAGTCATGCCAAGTATAAAAGGCGCGTTGAAGTCAATCCCAAAGCGGCTGTTTTTCAAGAATTTCCCTCCCATTTTTTTGTAAGATTTTGTAAGATTTGAAGTGTTGACAGTTGCTTTCATAGTATTGTATCATTGAAACGTCTAATATGCGATGTTTTTTTGAAAATGCTAAAAACATTGCTAATGACTGAGTCTTTGCACAAAAGTATTTCACAACTACTCCAACTCGTGCGCTTGTTTCTACCAACCTATGTTTTGAGCGCACACTGACTAAAAAAAACTAAGAAAGGCGTGCCGAACAATGATAAAGAGGAACGAAAGCTACCATAAGGAGACCCATGAGAAGATGCGCGGAGGGGTCGGCTCTGTGACAATTGAAACTCTCCTTACACCGGAAGAGCTTTATGAAAATGGCAGGCTATATGCCATATTGACTTTGGAGCCGGGTTCATCAATTGGTTTTCATGTACACAATGACGAGATGGAATCATATTACATCATCAGCGGACAAGCCGAGTATGTCGATGACACCGAAACAGTCAATCTTTTCCCCGGAGACACAACGTTAACTCCCGCAGGGCAAGGGCATTCGATAAAAAGCGTTGGCAGTGAGCCGCTAAAGTTTCTGGCGCAAATTCTATATCAATAGCTACTGGACACTATATCGCTACGGGACGCCTTGACTATCAGCCCGTCTATCCGTCAGCCTTCAAGTTTCTGAGGCGCTCGGCAATCACGCTTTTGCATGTTCAGCACAATCACACAGTAGCTATACCATCATAACTGTTTTATCCTAACATATTTCAGAAAAATTCATAGTTTATGCTGAAATATGTGTTATGCTAAGAAACATAAAAAATACTGATGAGGATGCGATTTGAAATGGAACCTAAAATTATTGTTGACAGTTGTTGCGACATGACTCCTGAACTTGCTGAAAGGCTGGGTATTTCTTCGATAGTGCCTCTGACCATGATGTTGGGCGATAAAGAATATATCGATAGCCAAGACCTTGATCTTGATAAGTTTATGGATGAGATGACTGCCTGCAAGGAACACGTCGGCACAGCCGCTCCCCCGCCATTTGCTTTTATGGAAGCAATAGAGTCAGCTATAAGCTCCTTTGTTGTTACGATTTCCAGTCAGCTCTCGGCAACTTTTGAAAACGCTCAATTAGGGAAAGTCTTCGCAGGTGAAAAAGGGATATTCGATACACATATTATTGACTCAAAAAGCGCCTCTGCGGGCGAGGTTTTGGTGGCTATCAAGCTTCGCGAGCTGCTCTCACAAGGATTGCCAAAAGAACAAGTTATCAGCAGAATAGAAGGTTTTATAGAAAATATGAAAACCTATTTTGTTTTGGAACGTTACGAGAATCTTATCAAAAACGGCAGACTCAGTAAAGTCAAGGGCAAAATAGTCCAGCTTATGAATGTGAAGCTGATAATGGGTTCGGACGGCAACGGCGCTATCAAGGTTCACGCAAAGCCGCGGGGTTACGAACAAGTTTTTAGTAAAATCGTTTCATTCGTTAAAGGCAGCGAAAGACCGACAACGGGCGAGAGTATGGTCATTTGCCATAATAACAACTTGCCGCTTGCCACACAAATTTCAAACATAGTCAAAACGCATTTTGATTTTAAGGAAATACTAATCGTTCCAATGAGAGGCGCCATATCGCTTTACGCTGACAACAAAGGTATTGTAATGGCGTTTTAACCGGACAATTATACTTCGCCGCATGAGATTATGACGAGGGGCAAATCCCTCGTCATATATAAACTCTAATTAGTCTCTGAACGCTCTGACTACGGTAGTGAATATATGCTTGAAGAAATACCCGGTTTTTTTCACTATACGCACTATCAGCAACGGTCGTTTCTCTGGCGGTTCGGTGCGGATTAGCAAGGTTTCGAGCCTTGAGTCAATATCCCCTAATATAACTAATCTGCGTGATGTTTCCTTTTGCATTTTCTCAAGTTGACGCGCTACTCCTTGTTGCAGCTCAACGATACGTTTTTCAGTTTCGGCGTGAAGCTTTGCGTCTTTACGGCTGATATCTGCAAGTTCCGTCGGAATCATCCCCGTTTGCTTGATGATATTGTCGCTTTTGTCATTGAGCACCTTATCTTGGTTTTTCACATTTTCGTCCATATCGGTGATCTTCCGATTGGTTAACTCCAGTTGATATGCCGCCTGACTAATCAACTTGTTGAGTTCGAGCATGTTTTTTGTGATGCTATCTTGCTCATTTACAAGACTGAGCATGTCCGCGCGAAAACGCGAAATCGCTTCTCCCAGTTTGTCGATGGCTCTTTCTGTTTCCGCTTGTAATGACCGCCTATGCAGTTGTGCACTTGAAACTTCTCTGACTGAATCATTTTGCAGCCTAACTATCTTATCCAGCAATATTTCTTGCTTACCGATTTGGTCAGCCATCCGTTCCAATATGTTTACAAGCGCCATGTCACGCTCTTTACTTTTACTCTCTACAGCCATTGCCGTCACCTACTGCACTACGTTTTCGGTATAATTTAGAATAATCTGTGCAACCTCTGCTCTGGATGCAGTGTTTTGAGGTAGCAGCCTTCCACCACTTGTACCTCTGATAACAGCCCGGCTTACAGCCCAACGCATCGGATCTAATGCATATGCCGAGACATTCCCACTATCAGAAAACCCGTTTAAGGCGTCTTCATTGAGCGCCATATTGCGTCCGCTGTATAATGCGTATAGATGCATGACTGTCGCCATCTGCTCTCTGGTTATCGCTTGGCCCGGACGAAATGTACCATCCGGAAAGCCTGTTACTATACCATTGTCACTCGCCCATGTCACTGCGTCATAATAAAATGCATCCGGGTTTCTTACATCAGTAAAAGTGCCTCCTGCCCCCACCTCAGGCAATCCGTCAAGCCTATGCAGAACAGTTACGAACATTCCGCGTGTCATTGCGGTATTAGGAGAAAAAGTAGTGGCGGAGGTTCCGGCAAATATTTCGTTATTAAACACAAAACTAACTGCATTGTAAAACCAAGCTCCGGACGATACATCGGTAAATGGTAACAATCCGGAAGACCCCCCCGGCGGAGGCGGCGTCACTGGCGGCTGCGGTGGACGTATAGCGGCGTCAACATAATAAAACCCATCAACTTGTCCGGTTGCCGCAGAGCTTACAGTGACAATTGCCGATGTATTTTCTGTACAGAAAATGCGATGATTTCCCAAAATAGCTGTACCTGAGGCGACAATATTGCCGGTACTGATGTTAATAGCTGTTCCGGCACTTACGGTAATCGTTGCAGAGCCGGAAAGAAGAACAAAGCTAGCTCCCGGTCCAAGTGCCACTGTACCGCCCGAAGGAATCGATAACTGTGTAAATCTCGGCGCAAAGCTATACCCGGCAGCTTCCATGTACATCTCGTTTAATCGTGCCATAGCCTCTCCGGTTGCACCATCCAAGGCAGCTGTGACGCCGGATTTAAGTGAGTCGGCAAAGGCGCCTTCTAAATAGCGTTGCGTGATTAAAGGGTCACCAACCGAACCGGCCGGCGAAGCCGAAGCGGTGATCATGCCAACAGTAAGTATAAGGAAAAGACATGCGGCGATGATTCTTTTCAAAAACTCTTTCTACCTTTCAAAACATATCTTACCTTCAGCACAAATGCAGGAAGTACAGTTAACAATAGCATATCTTTAATAAGATTTCAACCACAAGACCAAGTGCAATTAATGACCTGTCTGCCAGACCTCAAAAGCGTCAAAATGATGCTATGTAAAAAACCCTTGACAGATGATGCTTATTTGCATAAAATTAGTGCAATTGGAGTTATGCCCAAAAATGGGCAGCGCCACAACGAATATGACGTGATTCTGGGAGGTTTACGGCATGCCGGATAAACAAAATGAAAATAAATTTATGGCAATGCTGGAGCGCAAAGGTATAATTCGCAAAGCCGACGAAGCGGAAAGTCCGGATCAGCCTAGTCCGGGGCAAAAAAGAGCTCGTCAAGAAACTGACCTGCGTTCTGCGTTTGCTGTCCCCGATCCAAATCCTCAGAATGTAACTCCCGCGCCGCGTCAGCCCGTGCCAGGAATGATGGCTCCGACTCGTCCTGCGGAAAAACCACCAACCGCCCCCCGTCCCGAGCAGCGTCCGGTTGAGCGGGTTGTGCCGCTGCAAAGGTCTCCGGTTGTTGCTACCAATCCAAATTTGACCGAAGAAAGAACAGATCCGAAGCCCATGCCGGAGGGGACAATGCGGATAGACTTTGAAAAGTCTGCGCCGTATACGACAAGACCGCCGTCCGGGTATACGCCCGGTGATGCGACGGAATATCCACCTAGACCAGCGCCTGCGTATCCCTCAAGTCAAGCGCCTGCGTATCCCGCAAGACCTGCACCTGCATATTCTTCGAATCAAGTGCCGAGAAATACCTCAGCAGATAACAATAGGGGTGAAACTATGGAAAGAAATCCACTAATACCATCGGTTGAGAGCACTTCTTATTACAACCCTGCACCACAACCGAGAATATCCCCGGCAGAACCCACCACAGAAAGGTATATGGATATTACCGAGCTGTATGCCACATTGTCCCTAAGCCCCGATCGAACCGACACTATTTATCTCGTTGAAGAATATATCAAAACACTTCCGGTCTCTTTGCCGGAAGATCAAAAGCGTGAAATAGTCGGAAAAATTGTCACTGCATCAGGGTTTGATTACGACTTGCTTATGGGCGACGGCGTTATGCGTGTAAAGACACTAAAGGAGTATGCCGAGAAATTTGCAAGATTCACAGAGGATTATGTGTCGGAACGAAATGCCGAGCTTGAGGAGCTCGAACAGCAAACGCTGAGAGTACGCAGACTGGTAGAAAGCCGCAGAGAGCTACATAAAAAGCAATTTTTCACCATTGAAGCTGAAGCCCAGCGGCTAAAAGAAATACTTATGTTCATTTCTGGATAGCCTTCAATGGTGGCTAGGGAGGAAAACCTTGAAGGGATATAAACTTACTGATCGCGGAAAAATCTTTGTAACGATATTGATTATATTGTTGCTGGCTTTTCTGCTGCCTGCAGTAATTCTTCTCTTTTCAACAATAAGAAATTCAAACCAACAGGATAATCCCGGGTCTCAAACCATATCTTCAACACAGCCCCCAAGCAGCGAAACTCCGCCGGATGATGGCGGCGACTCTCCCCAAACTAACGGCAGTAACGGCGAGGCAATCGGCAACGAACCCGGCAGCGCAAATAACGCGGGAAGCAGCAATAGCGAGGAAAACAGCAACGGCGCTGAAATTCCTGACAACACGGAAAACGGGCAAGGCGAAAATGGCGCGCAACCGCCGCCGCCTCGTGGAGAAAACGAACTAGACACAAACGCGGGGCTGTTAACCATTTACTTTTCCCCGGATGATAGCCCCGATTTACCGGCAAGCACACTGTCTCTGATTGACAGTTTTTTGGACTTGCCCGGAAATACTGCCGGCAACTTGATTTCAGTTCAAGTGCCGCAACTACCGCACGAAGACTTTGAGCCGCTGGCTGAGATAATTACGTCCGCACTTTTGCAAAGAGGGGTACCCCGCGATCGCATATCCTTCATTTCGCGTTCGGCCCATACCGGAACTGCGGAATATGAAATAACCATGCTTTACCTAAGTTCGCAACCAAAATGATTTACTGTAGCCTTTGAAAATCCACTGCTTACCATCTCATTATTTTTTACTTTACTTCTCTCAAAATAGGGATTAGTTCGCTAAACTTCATTCCATTCGACGCCTTGACTAACACGGCGTCTTCTTTTTTTATTAGCTCCGGCAAGGCTTTCATTAAATCAGCCTTTTTATTGTAAAAGCAAGCTTCTCTCACTCCTCCGGATTTAAACCCTTTATAGATAAAAGCCGCCTCATCACCGCAGCAAATCAATAAGTCTACTTTACACTCGGCGGCGAAAAGACCGATTTCATGATGCAACTCGCCTGACTTCGCACCAAGGTTTAACATATCACCTAAAATAGCAACTCTTCGCACAGGAAGCGACGATAGTGAGACCAATGCTGCCTTAACTGAGTTGGGATTAGAATTATAGCAATCGTCAATAAGTGTTATCATCCCTGTAAATTCAGCATTTGCCCTGCCACCAACCGGGGAATATGTTTCCAAACCCCGGCTGATTTCTTCGTCAGCCAGCCCCAGCAGCCGACCAACCGCCGCCGCTGCCGGAGCAATCTCTGCCAAATGCCTGCCGTAGGAAGGTATTTTTACCGAAAACTGTCCCGTATCGCTTAATATGTCAAACTCAACTGAGTCAGTTCCATCCATGCGGACATTTACTGCGCGAAAATCATTGTTTTCGCCGAGCCCAAAATATATCGTCCGCCGCTGCGTATCGAAGTTGAGTAAAAGCTCATCATCGCCGTTCATTACAGCGATACTTTCAGGCATCATATATTCAAAAGCTTCAGTCTTTGCCTTTAGTACACCATTAAGATCGCCAAGCTCTTTTAGATGAGCATAACCGATTTTCGTCATAATAAAGATATCCGGACGAACCATCTGCGCCAAAATGCTCATATCTCCAAAATCGCTTATGCCCATTTCTATAACAGCCGCCTCATGATGCTCATCGAGCGATAAAAGTGTTAGCGGAACTCCCAGCTCATTGTTAAGGTTTTCACGAGTCTTTAGAACACGAAGCTTTGCACCAAGAGCCGCAGCAACTAGCTCCTTTGCGGTGGTTTTGCCAACACTTCCTGTCAACCCGATAAAGGGTATTGTGAATAAGCTTCTATAATAGCTCCCAAGCTCTCTGATAGCCAATTGAGTCGAGTCAACGAGTACGTAAGGGCCTTTTGCGTCGGTTATTGTTTGCTCAGCCAAAGCACAAGCCGCCCCTGCTGCAAAAGCGGCATTTGCAAAAGCGTGTCCGTCAACCCTTTCTCCTCGGATACATATAAAAAGATTGCCCGGCATAATATCGCGATTATCGCGCTCAGCCCCCGAAACTCGAACATTGCGCATGCTATCGTCTCCTACATACGTTCCGCCCACCACCTCGGCAATTATCTCCGGAGTCAAATACTTCATTAACGCTCCTCCATATGTGCACAGTATTCTAAACTTAACAAAAACCTAACCACACTATACACCAACAAATGTATTTCTTCAACAATAGAAACGGGTCAGTGCAGTAAATGTGCGTATGTGCCTCTTTGTGCTTCCGGACTGTCTGTCGGCAGATATCCTAAAACTTGCTTTGATTTCTGCCGCAACACACAAGTTTTGACAATAACCCCCAAATTTTCACGACAGCATAAACTCAGTTGCTGTAACCACCCTATGTTCTGTGGAGTCACAACGTCAAACAACAAGGAATACGCTGGAAAAATATGGAAACAAAAACGGAGCAAAAAATGTGTTGACATTGCACAATCAAAGGATTATAATGTTCTGGCTCATCGTTTTTTAGATGGCGGCATAGCTCAGTTGGCTAGAGCATTCGGTTCATACCCGGGGGGTCGCTGGTTCAAATCCTGCTGCCGCTACCACGTTAGAGCAAATTCGCTCCACCTTTCCAACGCGAACCCGTCTTATTGGGTTTCGCGTTGGGCAAAAGGAAGCCCGACACAGTTTTTTATAAATCAAATATGGCCCGTTGGTCAAGCGGTTAAGACTCCGGCCTTTCACGCCGGCAACAGGGGTTCGAGTCCCCTACGGGTCACCATCCCCATTGAATCTCTGATTCAATGGGGGTCCCTTTTTATTAGACATCCTCGGTCGGCAAAGCCGCCCTGCGGGAACTCAGCTACGCTGAGATTCACGGCGGACTCCCGCCGTAGGCTAGGGGGATATTCAAAGGGGGACAAGTCCCCCTTTGAAGGCGCACAGCGCGAAGCGCAAAATCGCTTCCGCAGAAGCGAAGTGCGCCATGAGTCCCCTACGGGTCACCAGAGCAGTTCATTCAAAAAAATCTCTCGTAAATCCTTCGGGTGGATTTAATCAGTGGTTACCTAGAAAACCAAATAATCACTTGCAACCTGAATAAAGTTGCTGTAAATCTGACCGTTAATGCTAAGTGTGTTTAGTCTAACAGCAATCGCCTCACCTGAAACTTGCTGATTATATGCCCTGCCAATTTCCGCAAGTGCATCCATGTCAAATGAATCCCGATTATTTGGAACATCACCATTTATCCATTTTATTGCATACTCCACACCCATTGTTGTGAGCAGCATTGCAGAAGACGATGGCCAAGTGGAAATTCGCCCGGATGCTCCCGCGCTTTCAACGGCACTTCGCAGATCATTTATGACTGCGGCAGGGTCACGCGGAATGAGGATTTCATGCGGGTGCTCCTCAGTGAATCTTCCGCTCGCCATCATTCCCTCAATGCCTAACCCCCCCGGATACCCATGATACGGCGACGGGCAGCATGGCTGAACAAAAATGGCGCCGCCCTCGACAGCTCCACTGATAAGTGGTGGCTGCATACCGCAATTAGTACCGAAAAATGCTGTGTTAACACCGTGCTGCTGAATTTGCCTTGGAACATCATCAAGTAAAAATAGCTGTGTTGCCGCAACGCCGCCATTACCCATAGGATCAGGTGCAAGAGTATCCTGAAAACGCATCCCAAGGCGCTCTGCCTCAGCGCTCATGTCATCACGCCTATTTGCCAAAATTGGCACACCCATATGTCTTGGGAAAGAGTAATGTATAAATGTTTGCGCACCCATAGCGTGAGCCTGCCGCACTATCCTTGCACCAAGACCGCTGGTATCAATATCAAGAATCATGTCTGCTCTAACGGCAACATCTTCCTGAAGCTCCGCCGGCAAGACATAGACAATGAAAATATCTTCGCGTATAGCAAGAAGTTCGTCAACAGCCTCATTAGTATTGACAACAGCTTGACTGATGATGAGTGCACGAACCTCCGGGTCGGCAGCTATTTCCTGAAGGACGGAAATCATCCTTTCACGTTCTATCGGAAAACTGTACGGCCATGTGCGATGTATAATTTTATCGTCACCAAACCTCTGAACAAAAGCTCTCGCTGCATAATATTCTTCAGGATATTGCTCCTCAGTAGTTGTAACTATTGCGATCCTGCCCGGAAATGCTGCTGTCGTAGTGGGTGTCCTAGCTTCCGCATCGCTGATTATAACAGAATTTGTCTGAGCGTCCCACACAACACCGATGCCAAACGCCTCGGCAACAAAACGCACCGGAACCAGCGTTCTGCCGTCAATAACGACACCAGGCTGATCGATGCTCACAATTGCTCCATTGACCATCGCGCAAGTGCTTCCGATTGTCAGCACAACAACAGACGCCCCTTTCGTGGCGCTGACTGTTTGAGTTGAGTCATCCCACTCGACCTCGGCGCCCAAAGCTTCAAAAATAGCCCTAAGAGGCACCATTGTCCTACCGCTCAAAATTTGCGGAGGCACATCAAATGTCATCTGCTGCCCATTAACATACACCAAAATCGGAGAAGACGCCGCAGCGTCATTTGCTTCCACAGGTGCAATCAGCACAAGCAGCATAATCGCAACCAACAAGCCTGCCAATAAATTACGTTTCATACCTATTCCCTCTTTCAAAAAAATTTAATTCGAGCAAATCTATGGTTACACGAGTTTGCTCGCATTACTGAAATTACAAAGATTACGGCAACGCGGGGGTGTGGGTTCCCAGTACTTGTATCACAATTTTCGCTAGATTTCTACCTTTTTGTGTTTTATTATGACAAAGTGTTGGGCAGTAAGTTCCGGTTTATCCACAAGAGTAATCAGGTTTTCAAAAAGCAGATGCGCTACATCTCTAGAAACAATTTAGGTTAGTGGTCAAAATGACCACTAACCTAAACAAGCAATTTATATGACTTAGGGTGATGATTTTGCCTTGTCATTTCTCTGTCATTTAAGCGCGTAAGTCGCAGAATCCATTGAGAAAATAAACCATAATTGAAACAATTTGAGCAGTTTTTAATGATTGAGTACTGGATTCTGCGACTGCGCGCAGAATGACGGAAGCATTCAAGCACCCTGTGACCTGTAACAATGCAATATACTTTCTCTATGAAAATCTCCGACGCATTTGCACTTATTGCAAACAACTGGTAAAATAAGAAAAATAAAACAGCATTGAAAATGGGGGATAAACATGATTGGGCTGGCACTTGAGGGCGGCGGCGCAAGAGGCGCCTATCACATTGGGGTAGTCAAAGCATATCTGGAAAACGGCTATGAGTTCGATGGATTTGTTGGCACATCTATAGGTGCAATAAACGCCGCAATACTGGCACAAGGCAGCATCGACAAGGCAACAGAAATCTGGCAAAACATCACAATGGCGCAATTATTTGACGCTCAGGAACGGCATATCCTTGAGATAATAGAGCATGGAGCGTTCAAGCTCGACAAGCTTTCGCTTGAGAAAGCCCGCAAAGCCGCGGCAAAGATTATCAGGGGTGGCGGTGTTAGCACAAAAAAAATAGAAGCGCTGCTTAAAAAATACATTGACGAGGACAAAATACGCAAATCAGGCAAGGACTTTGGTTTGGTGACAGTAGCGGTTGACAAGTTCAAGCCATATGAGCTTATGTTAAAAGATATCGCAGATGGAGAGCTTGTTGACTATATCATGGCAAGCGCATCAATCCCCGGTTTCCGCCCAAAAGTGATAGAAAAGCATAAATACATAGACGGCGCGTTTTACAATAATTGCCCTGTAAACCTACTTGTAAAAAATGGTTATGAAAGAGTTATTGCGGTAAGAACTTTTTCGCTCGGCATTTTGCGCGAAATTGACGGCGATGCGCAAGTGACGATAGTGACTCCCAGTAGGAGCCTTGGCAACATAATGTTGTTTTCACAAAAAGCTTGTACAGAAAACATCGAGCTGGGGTATAATGACGGCATCAACTCAATACGAAATCCGCACAATGCACACACCCATTGGCATCATGCCAAACTCAGCAAAAAAACCGTTGGCAAATAAACCAATGCTGTGATATAATTTCAAACGATACGGAGGCTTAGCTCAGCTGGTTAGAGCGCTCGCCTCACACGCGAGAGGTCGATGGTTCAAGTCCATTAGTCTCCACCACCCATATCTAAAGCACAAGCTAAGTGTTGTTTGCACGTTTCGCTTACAGCACATCTTTCTCCTGCGTTGTCCTGACTGTTGTTTTCCGACAAAATTACGAATCCTAGCTATCAGAGACACGTGATATTACTAAACTGTAAAAATCTTGAGAAAACATAAACAAGCATTGCAAAAACGTGACAAATAGTGTATAATATGGTGAAAATATGACAAGTGTTGACGCCGAAATACAGACCATATAGAAAAGGAGTTTTATATGATAAGTAATAATTTTAATGTATCATCTACAAACTGGTGGAGTAATGCCGCTGCGCGAAATCCGGGCATCAGGGCGTGGAGCCCATCAATCGCAGGGCAAAACAATATATTTGGGCAAAATCAGGCAGGTACATCTCAGGCGTTTCGCAACTCTGTCGTACAGCTCACCGAAACATCCAGAGCACTGGCTCAAGCTCTAAACAACATTCGCGGCATAGGAACGTCGAATCCTCCAATGCAAGCAGTTCGTCCGAACTCCGAGAACACCGAAGCTCTATCAATAAGCGGTTTTGACCCGAACAGGCTCAGAAATAGCGGCGCTCAAGACTTCAATGTTGAAATACTTCAAGTCGCCAAAGCTCAACGACATGAAGGAACAGCCTTAAATAGCACAGCCAGAGCCGCGCAATCCGGTTTCACAACAGGCTCTCACCAATTAGCAATAACTGTAGGAACACGTCAATTTGATATTAATATAAATGTCTCCTCAACCGCCACGAACAGAGACGTCCAGCAACAAATAGCAAATGCAATCAATGCAAGAAATGACATTGGTGTTCGTGCAACAGTTAATAATGACAGCACAGCGGGAACAAGCTCACTCATTTTAGAATCTGCCCAAACGGGCGTAAATAATGGGGGGCAACCCAATTTCTCTATAAGAAGTGTTACAGGAAATGCCACAGATATAACAGGAATTGAGGCAATTACCCAGCAGGCACAAGATGCACAATTTAGAGTAAACCGAGGCACGACAACAGGCGCATTGCAAACATCAAGGACAAATGATGTACAGCTTGGTTTCGGCATCACAGGTCAGTTGCGTGAGCCGGGGAATGTCGGCGTTGAAATGGGCAGGGATATAATAACGCAGCAAAACGCATTTCGCCATATGGTCAATACATTTAACGACCTGACGCGCGCGGCTAGAGACGTCGGCAACGGCAGCATGCTGCAAAACGAGCTTCGCGGAATCGCCAGAAATTTTTCCTCACAGCTTGACCGCATAGGCATATCCTTAAACTCTGAGGGACAAATGCGAATTGACGAGGCAAGGATGAGCCAAGCTGCGCAAAGTGGTGAACTTGAACGCTTCGCAGCACGGGACGGCTTTAACTTCATGAGTCGAATTACAAGAACCGCTGAAAACACCGCAAGAAACCCTGCCGCCTTTGCACAAGAAGCAGACGCCACCAATGCGTGGAATATGGGAAATGCCCCCAATCTCAGCGGTGCAGGCATTAACTTCTCCCCAATGCAAACGGTGTCAATGACACGCCTTATGAACATTGGAATGCTATTCGACTCGCTGATATAACCAAACATTCATGCTAAAGGGATGCACCGACATGCATCCCTTTTTTTGTGTTTATTACAAATCACTTGGCGGCAAAGCAGTTCATTTTACCGCTCGACCGCAATATTTGATTATGTTACAGCTCCTTGACCCAAAGCCCATGCAAGTTGCAATATTCAAAAACCGCAACAGGCTTGTCATCAACAAAGCTAAACTCAGCCGTAGGCTCCGCTCCAACTTTGAGTGCTTTTCTTTGCCCTCCGTTTTCTGTTTCAACATACACAAAGGTTATGTGATGCGCCTCTTCCATCGGATGCGGCACGCTGCCGACCTGGACACCAATCCTATCTCCATTTAGTTTCACCTCAGGCACATGCTTCTCATTACTCGCATCTACAGAGTTAGGAATAAGCTCCATCATTGGCTCACCGCAGCAAACAAGTGGTACACCATCGTTTACAACCAATCCAACCATGTTCCCACAGTGCTGACACTTAAAGAATCTATGTTTAGTCATAACATCGCCTCCTAGAAAAAATGATGAGCAAATGATAACACACAGATATCACAATAGCAATATAATTTTGACATATAATATTGACATTGCAATATAAGCAATATCGCAAAAATTAACAGTGCAATGCGACAAAGATAGTATAAAATAACAAATTATAGTCAAATTGACTATTGACATGTGTCTGCTAAGGTAATATGGTATACGAAAATATAAAGTCAAGTATGTCAAAATGTGGATTCGTGTATCTCAATTGTCTCCCACCATGTACCCGCCCCCAAGGTTTGACAGTACATCAAAGCTGGTTGCGGATACAAAAAGACAAAGCACAAAAAGACTTAATAATCGAGGAGGTCTAAATGAATTTTCAGTTGACGAAAGAACAAGAGTTTGTAAGAAAGATGGTTAGAGACTTTGCCACGGCGCAGGTCGAACCGATTGCGGCTGAAATAGACAGGGAGCATAGATTTCCTGTCGAAAATGTTGCAAAAATGGGCAAGCTAGGCATGTTGGGAATCCCGTTTCCAAAAGAGTACGGCGGCTCCGGCGGCGATCAACTATCATACGCCATAACCGTTGAAGAACTCTCAAGGGTCTGTGCCTCCACAGGCGTCATATGCTCGGCGCACACATCCCTGTGCTGCTGGCCTATTTTTGCATGGGGAAACGAGGATCAAAAGAGAAAATACCTTCCGGATCTACTTTCCGGGAAAAAGCTTGGTGCTTTCGGGCTTACCGAACCAAACGCCGGATCCGATGCAGCAGGACAGCAGACAAAAGCTGAAGATAAAGGCGACCACTGGCTCATAAACGGCTCAAAGATTTTCATCACAAACGGAGAATATGCGGACGTCTTCATAGTAATCGCAATGACAGATAAGAAAAAAGGCACAAGGGGCGGTATCAGCGCATTCATTGTTGAAAAAGAACATGAGGGATTTTCCATAGGAAAAGTCGAAGATAAGCTGGGAATATGCGCCTCATCTACAACAGAGCTTGTGTTCCAAAACTGCATAGTTCCCAAAGAGAATCTCCTTGGGAAAATTGGCGATGGATTTAAGATTGCCTTGTCAACACTTGACGGCGGACGAATAGGCATCGCATCGCAAGCACTGGGCATAGCGCAGGGTGCTTTCGACATCACCGTAGATTACATGAAGTCCAGAAAGCAATTTGGAAAAAAACTATCTCAAATGGAACCCCTCCAGTTTGAAGCAGCCAAGCTTAAAACAAGCATTGAAGCCTCAAGGCTCCTCATCTACTATGCTGCGGACTTGAAACAAAGGCATTTGCCATTTGGTCCGCAAGCCGCTATGGCAAAAGTATTCGCTGCCGAAACAGCCATGCATGTAACGACAAAATGCGTTCAGTTGCACGGCGGCTACGGCTATACAAAAGACTACGCTGTTGAACGAATGATGCGTGACGCAAAAATAACCGAGATTTATGAAGGTACATCCGAAATCCAAAATCTCGTTATCGCAGCGTCTATCTTTGGCAGATAAAGGGAGGGAAGACAGATGGCTTTTAAGATAATAGTTTGCGTGAAGCAAGTTCCGGACACAGACGAGATAAAAATCGACCCGGTCACCGGAGTTCTCAAGAGAGAAGGCGTACCGAGTATATTAAATCACGATGATGCAAATGCCCTTGAAGAAGCGCTTAGAATAAAGGATGAGTATCCCGATGTGCATGTTACCGTAATTACTATGGGTCCTCCTCAGGCAAGAGACATGCTTATCGAATGCCTTGCTATGGGCGCTGATGAGGCAATTCTGGCGTCAGACCGCGCACTTGGCGGTTCAGACACATGGGCGACTTCAAACGCACTTGCGGCAGTAATAGAAAAACACGGCGAATACGACTTGATATTTGCCGGTCGTCAGGCTATTGATGGAGATACTGCACAAGTCGGACCACAGGTTGCTGAAAAACTTGACATTCCCCAAGTAACATATGTCAGAGAGTTTAGCATGGACAAGGACATGAAAACAATTACAGTAAAAAGAGCCCTTGAAGACGGCTACGAATTAATAAGAATAAAAACCCCGTGTATGCTCACGGCAATTAAAGAGCTGAATGTTCCCAGATATATGACCATCAGCGGAATTTTCGATGCATGTAAAAAAGAAATCACTGTGTGGAATGCAGCGGATTTAAAAGTTGATCCCGACAAAGAAGTCGGACTCGACGCCTCACCGACAAATGTATACCGCTCATTCACTCCTGCTCCAAAAGGCAAGGGCATTATCATAGAGGCTGATTCCGTAGAAGATGCTGCTAAAAAGCTTTTGATAAATCTCAAAAGCAAGCATGTTGTGTAGGAGGGAAGAAAATGGCTATTGAAATTGTAAAAGAAAAATGTAAAGGCTGCGAGCTCTGTTTGAAAGCGTGTCCTTTCAACGCATTGCTTATGGAAGGAAAACTTGCCGTAATAAACGAAAGCTGCACAGGCTGTAACCTTTGTATCCCGGCATGTCCTTTTGATGCAATAATCAAAACCGGAGCGTCTGACGAAGGTCTTGACCTCGGCAGTTACAAGCATATCTGGGTATATGCCGAGCAAAGGCAAGGCAAGCTAATGAATGTTTCCCTTGAGCTTATTGGCGAAGGCGGCAGGCTTGCAAAGCAAATCGGCAAGGACACAAAAGTATACGCCCTGCTAATAGGCAGTGATGTAGAAAACCTCGCGCAAGAATGCATAGAATATGGAGCCGATGGCGTATTTCTCATTGAAGACCCACTTTTGGAAAAATATACGACCGACGCCTATACCAAGGTAATGACGGAAGCGCTCAGTGAGTATAAGCCTGAGATAGTTATTGTTGGCGCAACTCACATAGGACGCGACCTAGCCCCCAGAGTTGCTGCTAGACTCAGCACAGGACTAACCGCCGACTGCACAAGACTCGACGTTAATGTACCGACATATATCGAATACGCAAAGAAAAACACCACTCTTGACGTATCTACCCTGGACCCAAAGGACAGAAATACGCGACTGCTTCAAACACGCCCGGCTTTCGGCGGAAATCTCATGGCGACAATTATCTGTCCGAGAACCAGACCGCAAATGGCGACCGTGCGCCCCGGCGTCATGCAAAAGCATGAAAGAGTGCCGGGTGCAAAAGGTGAGCTTGTCAAACTAAAAGCAAATTTGTCTGAGTCGGATATCAGAATCGAAGTACTGGAAATAGTAAAATCCGCAAAAGAGCTCGTATCTCTGACCGACGCGGAAATAATATGCTCCGGAGGCAGAGGGATTGGTGATGCCGCAGGCTTTGAAATCATCGAAAAGCTCGCGGAAAAAGTTGGCGGAGTTGTCGGCTCATCACGCGCTGCAGTCGACGCAGGATGGATAGACCACTCGCACCAGGTAGGACAAACAGGAACAACAGTTAAGCCTAAGCTCTACATCGCCTGCGGAATATCCGGCGCAATTCAGCATCTTGCCGGAATGCAGTCCTCAGATATTATCGTGGCGATTAACAAAGACCCTGAAGCACCAATATTTGAGATTGCTGACTACGGCATTGTAGGCGACCTCTTCAAAGTTGTTCCGGCGATTATTGAGCATTGGGATAACGCAGAAGCACTGTATGATGCATCAACAAAAGCATAAAAGACAGTAGGGTACACTGGTATAAAGAGGCTGCCGAGCGGCAGCCTCTTTTATAGGGGTGATTTCCATGATTAAGTTATCCGGTATTAGGTTATCTGAGCAATGCGATGTGGCAGGTCTGCAACAGATTGCCGCTGAGATTTTGGGTGTGCCAGCGTGGGAAATAACTGCGTTTGAGGTAAATAAGCTCTCCATAGATGCAAGACGAAAGTCCGAAGTACGCTTTGTATATTCGCTCATTCTTTCCTTAAAAAACGAAGCTGCCGTACTATTAAAGGCAAATAAAAAGCAGCAGCGTCCCCCTGTAAGCATATCAAGCTACACCCCGCCGGATCGATATACTTTCCCCGCGTTGAAAGGTCTAGCCCCGCCAAATCCTCCCATTATTGTAGGCATGGGACCTGCCGGTTTATTTGCCGCCTTGTGCCTCTTAGAGGCAGGAGTAAAATGTATAATCCTAGAACGAGGTCAGCCTATTGAGCAGCGTATTGGCTCGGTGCATCGTTTTTGGCAAGAGGGAGTGCTGAACGAGGAGTCAAATGTTCAATTTGGCGAAGGCGGCGCGGGCACTTTTTCTGATGGTAAACTCACCACAGGAATAAGCGATACACGCATTCGCCATGTTCTTAGCAGACTGGTGGAGTTCGGCGCGCCAAAAGATATTTTGTACCTTGCAAAGCCGCATATCGGCACAGACAAATTGCGCTCTGTAGTAATAGGAATTCGCAAAAAACTGATAACTCTGGGCTGTGACGTGCGTTTTGGGCATAGGCTTGCTGATATAGAGATAATGGATGGCGCATTGCGCTCTGTCTCAGTCATTGAAGGTGAGCGTACATATAATATCGCAACCAGCTCACTTATACTTGCACCCGGCAACAGCTCACGCGATACATTCGAGGTTCTGGATAAGCGTGGGATAAAGCTTTCTCCAAAACCTTTTTCGGTTGGCGTCAGGATCGAGCATAAGCAAAGTGACATTGACTTTGCACAATATGGTAACAAGGCAATGACAAGCGGCGTTTGTTTCCCTTCGTCTGACTATAAAATAGCGACGCACCTCGATGGTGACCGCTCGGTATATTCTTTCTGTGTCTGCCCGGGAGGACTGGTTGTAGCCGCGGCTTCGGAGCGCGACGGATTGGTAACCAATGGTATGAGTCTGTATGCCCGAAGCGAAGAAAACATAAATGGTGCTTTGCTCGTCAGCGTAACCCCGGAGGATTTTGGAATAATGCCTCTTGACGGAGTTGCGTTCCAGCGAAAAATCGAGCAAGCAGCCTTTGTTGCGGGTGGCAGCAATTATTATGCTCCTGCACAATTAGTCGGCGACTTTCTGGAAAAGCGAGCTTCAATCGGTCCGGGAAAAATCATGCCTTCATATTTGCCCGGCGTAAAGTACTGCAATCTTTGGGATGTTCTGCCGGAGTTTGTGTGCGTTTCATTGCGCACGGCACTTCTTGAGTTTTCCAAGTCAATCTCCGGCTTTTCCGTACACGATGCTGTTATGACTGCCGCCGAAACTCGCAGCTCATCTCCGCTGCGGATTTTGCGTGAAGATTTCCAGACGGTTGGAATCAAGGGCATTTTCCCATGCGGCGAAGGCGCGGGATATGCCGGAGGCATCATGTCTGCCGCTGTAGACGGAATAAAATGCGCGGAGGCATTTGCAGCCAGCGCATCAGTTTTCGAATAGCCTCGCCTGCCTGATTACGCACAATTAAAAAGGGTCCTATCGTCGTTTAACAGAAAATCTAAGACCGACTGTTCGGATTTTGAATCATCCCCATATCCCAGTGCGCGCCCTATTACATATCCGGCAATCCACTCCCGCCGGTTCTTGTATAATGGTGCTGCATTTTTAGCAACCGTCCGCATAAATTCCCATGCCTCGTCCTCCGTTATATAATCCATATAGGCACAGTATCTGGCAATGCTGGCTGCGCATCCGAGATCCCACGCGGCTGTGGAGTGCACAGTAGAGAGTTCCTCGTCCGTCATGCCAACTTCAAGCAGAGTATCCCTTGCAGACTTAAATGCCCTGAGCCCAAGATTTGCCCTTGCCGCCAGCTCCATCTCAACAAGTCCAAAAAATGATGCTTTCGCTTCTTTCGGCATGTTTTTCGGGAGCTGCTTGATGTCAAAGTTTCCTTTTGCAATACTATTAAAGGCATTTGCAAGCCCCTTATTGCCTTGTACATCTTTCTCATGCAACGGACCTAAGTTTGCGTTTTTTACGTAGACGTTGAATATATCATCTGCAAATTCCGTATGATTTGCCGCCCTTGCCAAGACATCAATTATGGGCAGAGCCTCTGCGCGTCCCTTGATTCCCCAATTATATTCAAGCATGTCCTTAACTTCGTCAGTTGATGCCTTAATGTGTAGGATTCTGGCGCTTTCTCCATTTTGTATGGGCAAAACTGCACCATACGCCAAAAGGCTTCTCTGCTCAGTCGTCACGGGGAATTTTTCCTCAAGTTTTTTTGCCGCTCTTGAGAAGTGATTTGCACTAATTGCCTTACCTGTTAGTTTGTCCGTCTGCTTTAGATATTTAAACATAATTTCCTCCTATTTATTACTCCTCATCGTACAATCTGCCTGCTTATGTTTAGCACGCGCAAGAAGCAAAATTTAATGTGTATAGTAAGAGGGAGTCCGGAATCTTGGACGCCCTCCTTAGTTTGAAGGGTGCGGACTAATCGCACCCCCTGATTTTGCTTTTGTATTTATTATCTGGGTTGTTCTTCCGGCGGCTGCTTGCCTATTGTAGAAATTGCCCATTTTGCAACTTGCACCCGCACGCGATCTTCGCTTGTTTCAAATGTAATCTTTTCTCCGTCAACAGATACGACCTTACCCATAATGCCGCCGATAGTAGTAATCGAGTCGCCAACCGATAGTGAGTCACGCATTTCGGCAAGCGCCTTCTTCTTTTTTTTCTCCGGACGTATCATGAAAAAATATAAAAGAGCAACCATCGCAACAAGTGCAATAATCATGGTATAGTTGTTTTCCACTAAAGTATTCCTCCTACGCGTCAATTCTCACGCTATTATACTTACAAACATATAAAAATGCAAGCATTAGTTTTTAAGACAAGTTATATGCGTTGCTTCTATATTCTCTGTTTGTACTTGTATATCTAGCCGGTTCGTGATAGTATTTATTCACCAAATGACGAAAGGCAGGAAAAATGACATGGGACTAATAAAAGCAATCTTTGGCGCGGCAGGCGGAGTATTGGCAGATCAATGGGTGGACTTTTTCTCCTGCGATGCGATGCCTCCGGATGTTCTTATGCGCCCCGGCACAAGACCTGCGCAAAGACGAAGCGCCAACACAAAAGGCTCAGAAAACGTAATCTCAAACGGGTCAAAAATCAACGTTGCTGATGGGCAATGCATGCTCATTGTCGAAAATGGCCGGATAGCCGACTTCTGCTCAGAGCCCGGACAATATACATATGATAATCAACTCCAACCCTCTCTGCTAGGCGGCGGTCTGAAAGATCTAGGACCCTCCTTTGCACAAGTCGGAAAACGCTTCTTGGCAGGCGGCGCACCCACAGACCAACAATTTATCTTCTACATCAATACAAAAGAAATTATCGGCAATAAAATTGGCTGGGGAAATATTCCGTTTCGTGATTCAGAGTTCCAAATGACTGTTCGCGTTCAAGGTTTCGGTCAATATAGCTTCCGAATTACAGACCCGCTGATGTTTTATGTGAACATTGTAGGAAATGCATCGGGCGAGTACCGCAGGGACAATCTGGCAGGTCAGATGAAGAGTGAGGTCATTTCTGCATTACAGCCCGCGCTAGGCAAAATAGCACAGCAAGGCATTGCATATGATATGCTCATTAACTATCCTCGCGAGATTGGCAAAGCGCTTGACGAAGAGATGTCGGCTGAGTGGTCAGAGCGCCGCGGAATTGAAGTCGTCAGCTTGGCTATGGAAAGCGTGACAGTCGATGAACAGTCGGCAAAGAAGATAGAGCAATTGCAAGAAGCACGCGCGCTCAGCAATCCCATGATGGCAGCCGGGCGTCTAGTCGCCGGGCAAGCCACCGCAATGGAGACTGCAGCAGGCAATAAAGGCGGTGCTGTAGGCGCTTTCATGGGTATGGGCATGGCACAAAACGCCGGCGGCATGAATTCCGCAAACCTCTTTCAAATGGGCGCTCAGCAGCCGGTGCCGCAACCTCCCCAGATGCCGGCTCCCGCGCCGGCTGCCGCAACCGCAGCAACAGGCACTTTATGGACTTGCAGCGCCTGCGGTCATGCAGACAATCCGGGAAAATTCTGTATGGAATGCGGAGCAAAACAACCGGAAGCCGCCCCTGGCTGGACTTGTGCTTGCGGCACAGCCGGAAATACGGGCAAATTCTGCATGGAATGCGGAGCAGCAAAACCTGCAGAATGTTCAAGCTGCGGCTGGACTGCTACTGCCGAAAGCACACCCCCGAATTTCTGCCCGGAGTGCGGAAATAAGCTGTAAGGAGGTGGCTGTATATGCCCTCGACGCTTAAATGTACAAATTGCGGCGGTGATTTAAAGTTTTCCCCGCATTTGCAGCAGTGGCAATGCGAGTGGTGTGATAAAATCCACACCAAAGAAGATCTCAAGGATCAGCTTGCTCAAAGCGAGGATAATCAGGCAGAGCCTCAAAGTGGCACTGTCGATGGCAGTACCGTGACATATAAATGCAGTTATTGCGGAGCTGAGGTTATCACAGCCGTAGAAACGATACAGACATTTTGTGTCTATTGCCAAAGACCTGTCACCATACAGACTCAGGCTTCCGGTGAGTTCAAGCCATCCTCGGTTCTGCCTTTCAGAAACACAAAGGACGACGCCATTGCACAGTTTAAGAACTTTCTTAAAGGCAAGCGATTCTTACCCAATTCTTATTGTGCCGACAAGAACATCGAGAAGCTGTGCGGTGTATATATCCCCTTCTGGCTTTTTGACGGTATGATGCACTTTGACTTTTCCGGAGAGGGAGATATCATATCCGTATACCGAGAGGGAGATTTTGAGGTCATGCGGACAGACACGTATCGGCTCGTGAGAAAAGGCAGCATCGGAGTCGAGAATATCCCTGTCGATGCTTCATTGAAGACTCCCAGCGATATTATGGACTCCATTGAGCCTTTTTCATTTGGTGATTTAGCACCATTTTCCCCTCTATATCTATCCGGTTTTTTGGCGGAGCGTTTCGACGTCTCTCAGGATGATTCATTCGGGCGCGCCGAACAGCGGATGACAGGTTCTGTGGATAAGAAAATAAACCACTCACTCTTTCGCTATGCCAGAGTGCGTAGGCATCGCGATGAAAAGCATACACAAAATATCTCCGCAAAGTATAGCTTGCTTCCGGTCTGGATGCTTCATTCTATTTTTGAAGAAAAGGATTATCTCTTTGCAATGAATGGGCAAACCGGCAAGATGCTGGGGAATCTGCCAATGGATAAAGGTAAGATGCTCAGATTCGGACTGTTGGTATTCTTGCTCAGTGGTATTGGAAGCTCTTTAGTTGCGCTTTTGTTGCGATATATGGAAATACTTTAGGTGGTGGCAAATATGGATATTATTGTTTTATTGGCTTCGTTTTTCTTCATTGGCGGTGGAGTAATCACTGCGATTATTATGTCTGTTGAAATAAAAAAGCATCGTCCGGTCAAGTCTGCATCCGATGCAGATATGTATCTTGTCAGCGATGAAACCGAGATGAGGGTGATGGAAGATTCTTTTCTTCGAACACACACCACAAGAAGATATGTCGGCTCAAACACATCACAAGGCGGCATATCAAAAGGCGGGTTTGGCAAAAAGTAACCTGCACTAAAACGTTGTACACAGATTTGTTACCTTCCCTATACAATGTACGACACGGTTTTGCGACGTAATTATTCACCCTCGCCTTTGTCATCATCCTTGCCTTGCGACAGCAAGGCTTTGAGTAAAAGTACTGGGTTTCACTTATTCCAAACCGGGATTGGACACAACTCGAAAGAACATGGTCTGACGCATACGCAGGATAAAAATCCTATAACATGCAAAAACCATCATGCTGCCCCGTGTCAAGTGTACATGGGGCAGTTTCTTTTGTTTTTTGGCAAGCTTGCTGCTGCCACCGACTGTCCCATCCGGCGTGTTTTTTCATCCGGAAGTACCAGCTCTGTCTTGTTGTTCGGATACTCGCCGCGCAAAACCTCCTTAGCCGTTTTCTCTATTATACTCCCACCCTCGCCGCTCATAACACGTCCGAGAACCAATATATGCTCTGCTCCGTATATATCGTTAAAATGCGGTATTGAGTGACCAAGGTAGCAGCCAATTGTGCGAAAAATCGCTGCAGCTCCTTCGTGCCCCTCCGCAAGTTGCTCTTGAACTGCTTTTAGCTTTTTTGCCGGAGTATCGATATGCTCAAGTGAAATTCCGGCGCTCTTGGCTAATCTAATAACTGCATTTTGACAAAAATACTGTTCCGGCACACCAAGCTCGCTTGTCCAATTATCAAATGCAGCCGTCGGAGAAACATCGACAGGTATAAACGCAACTTCGTTAAGCCACTGCATTACATTTCCGTCTTTGTTTACAAATCCTCCTGCAAAACTTGTTCCCATCGCAACGCCCAGCATATTGTTTTTTCCCATATTGACCGAACCTGCAAGCGCAGCGACATCACCATCGTTTGCAACTTCAAACAGAATATTTTTGCCCATCTCTCCGGTTGCACGAATATAAATATCTCTGCATTTTGCATCAAACTGCTCTCTCGAAACAGCATTAAAAAGATGTGCGTACAGTACCCGGTTATCCGCAATAATCCCGGCGGATGATATGCCTATTGCATCAACTCGCGGCAGGTGTTTAGCGGCGTTCATGAGCCCCTCTACAATATTTTTAAAATGATACTCCGGGTCTGAGTTTATCTTTGGATTCCAGACTGTCTCTTGATTATAGACCACGTCTCCGTCTATTACAGCGGCTACTTTATAGTCGCTTCCTCCTGCATCAAAACCAATACGGCAGCCATCAAAGCTTCTTCCAAAATCTTTTATTTTTTCATAAGGCTGCGGCAAATCATTGCAGTGAAAAACTTCAAACTCCTCTTGGTATAGACCAGACATAAACGCAGCGTCAAAAGTGCGCCGCCCACCAGTGCCATACGCGTCTTTAAGCAGACCAAAAATTCTTTTGCTTCCTTTGACATAAATCCTGTAACCGCCTTTTTGCCATAACTGAGTCTTGACCAATCTCTCAATGTAATACCAATCGGCGTCAGCAAAATCCTCTGTGTCATGAATAAAAGTGTTTGTTACAGATACTTCCTTATTTTGCCGCTCAACAGCGAAAGAGAACGGAACTTTTGCGGTTTTTAAAAATGCTTCATTATACTTATAAATCGGAATAAAACCTAAATCCAACTCCGGCTTGTACTTAATTTCAAATTCAATGTTATGTAGTTTCATTTTTTATACCTGCTTTTTTTAGAGTTTCTCTGAAATCCCACGCAACCAGGAGCGAGGAAACTTACAGATGTAATTATTAGCACATGAATATTCATTTTTGTCAACAATTTTGTCTGTCTCTGGTGGTCTGTAACGCCTAAAAGTTTAATATAATTGTGGATTTGTTTATCCTCATGCGCTATGATATATTTGTGTACCAGGAGGTTTGCTATGGAGTATAAGAAAGCACAAATAAGTGATATTCCGATTCTTGCGGAATGTCGCAAAGCGCAATTAGTCGATGAAGGGCAAATTCCTAATATTGATATTGACAAGCAGTTAGAGGAAGCGCAGTCACGCGAGTTTTATGTTATACGTCTTTTTTCCTCCGAGCTGGGGCGCCCTGTCTACAAGCGATACGGCTTTGAAGACACCCCCGGTTTCATGACTTTGCGGCTAAGATGATGGTAATTACAGCTTTTGAGTTAGAGCGTTTGAGTCCGGCTGACTATGTTCTTATAGACCTTCGCAGCGAGTGGGAATATAAAAACGGCTTTATTCCCGGCGCGCGCTTAATGACGGGAGAAGCGCTGTTTAACGACTTGCCGCCGGATAAAACAATCATTGTATATTGCAAAAAAGGCTTGATTAGTGAGGATGTTTCCGCTCAACTTATAAGAAGAGGCTTTAATGCTTTCCATTTGTCCGGAGGGTATATCGCTTGGCTTATGGCGCGGATTTCAGATCAAGAACAGTCTTCGCAAATCGAAACAAGCATACGCAAAAAATTTCGCAAAGATATTTTCAGCAAATTTACAAAGAGTATTCGCACATACAACATGGTACAGTCCGGCGACAAGATTGCTGTTTGCATTTCCGGAGGAAAGGATTCGATGCTCATGGCTAAGCTTTTTCAAGAGCTTACGACCCATAGGCGAATTCCTTTTCAGCCGATTTTTTTGGTAATGGATCCAGGCTATGCCCCTGAGAATCGCGCGTTAATAGAACGAAACGCACGACTTATGGGCATTCCAATTACAGTGTTTGAGACCGACATTTTTGACAGCGTTGCCGCTGTGCCAAAAAACGCCTGTTATTTGTGCGCCAGAATGCGGCGCGGTCATTTATACAGCATGGCAAAAGAGTTGGGCTGTAACAAAATCGCTTTGGGTCATCATTACGATGACGTGATTGAGACTATTCTTATGGGTATGCTCTGGGGAGCACAAATTCAAACAATGATGCCAAAGCTCAAGAGCGATAATTTCATGGGTATGGAGCTGATTCGTCCCATGTACTTCGTTCGTGAGAATGATATTATAAGATTTCGCGATTATCATGATTTACATTTTTTACAATGTGCATGTCGTTTTACAGATTCTTGCGGAGCAGATGGCAGCATCGCTTCAAAGCGGACTGAAATCAAGCACTTGATTCGTGAAATGAAAAAAACTAACCCCGGTGTTGAAAGTCATATTTTCAGCAGCGTCGAAAATGTACATTTAGGCGCAATAATTGCATATAAGAAAGACGGAAAAAGGTCGCATTTTTTAGATGACTATTGAGTTTTGCCCGCTATCCACGTAAATCCCCTCTTCATATATCCAGATTGGCTTTTTGCATTGCGGATGTAATTTTTCTTCCTATCAGCGGCAATACGGCTGTCCTTACAATCGTTATGATTATAAACGGCGCTACTGAATAACTGAAAGATACGGCTAGTCCAAGCTCCGTCACCCTATTAAACCAGAACAGCCCTGCTCCTAAGTTTATTATGCTTCCTGCTGACAGCCCAAGCAGTTGCCAAATGACGCCTCCCTTTTTGCTAGGAAGTCCCGCGAGCAGCGCCATTATTGGAAACGAGAGGATAAAGCCTCCGGTTGGACGCAGGATAACGCCAAATCCGCCGGAAAATTCGGCAAAAACAGGAGCGCCGACTGCTCCGAGAATTATATAAACTACAGTCGCTATCGTAGCATTTTTTGCCCCAAGAACAAGCCCGGCAAGCGAAATCGCCCATGCTTGCAGGGTGAATGGCACTCCGCCCGGTTGCGGGATGCTTATTTGCGCGCATATCGCTATAATTGCCGCAAAAATTCCGATATAACAAAGCTCTCTGCTTGTTAATTTAACTTGCTTTTTCTTTTGCCCCATCTTTTTCCCATCCATTTTTAGTATGAGTGTTCCCTTTGATAAATTATATACCGCTACCGTGCAGGTCTTTTTCACTTTAAGACATTATACATGTAATCGAACAATTGTCAACCAAACCACATTTATAGGTTGACAATCTTGCTTAAAACTCTCACATGTCGACCATGTCGACAACAATTAATCTCCTCTTTGCTCTGGCAGTCATTCATGATATAATGGTTTTTGCTCAATCATTAATCTGACGAAAATGATGAGGCGTTGCTCCTGCTGCGTCATAACCTCGCAGATGATGTACTACTAACACTAAAGCGTAGGACGGTATTGCCATGAAGCAAATTCTTTTTTTAATTATTGTTTTCCTCTTTGTCGTCACTGTTTCCGGTTGTACTCAAAAAGAAAGCGAGGGAGAGCACGAAGAACCGATAATCACTCAGGAACCGGAGCCTATAGACCATCCTGATCCGCCGCCCGACCCTACGCCACCTGAGGAAGATCCCCATAGCCGCTTGCTGGAAGGCTTTGTTTCCGGCGAGTTTCGATTCCCTGCCGATGAAGATGACATGGCGGGGATAATGTCACTGGCAGGACTGCATTGGAGATTTATTGATACGTCTGTCTGGTATGAAAATTCACGCGCGTCTTTCCTTATAGCAAACTCATCCGAAAGCATTATAAGCGACTTTCATCTTGATACTGTTTTTTCCCCTAGTGAGATATCCGGCAGAACAATTTATAACGGTTTTTCTTTTAGCGACGTCACTTATGAGCAATACATGAGCTTTATTGAAAATGAATGGGCTTCTTTTTGGGCAATCCTTGGTGCATTAATTGACGCCCCTGCCGAGGTCGCACAAATCGGCGAAGATGTCCTTGCCTACTTTATCGGTCATTCCGAACTTGAGCAAGAAGGACCTCTTCTATGGCGAGGCAGATCAGGAGAGATTCGCGCAGAGGTCATGTACACGCGTCCATTGATTCATACTAATCCTGATTTGAATATACTAAGATTTGTCCGACTTACTAATCTCCAAGTATTTGAAGAGCATATGGAGCAGTTTTTGTTTATTGTTAATAATAGTAATGACATGGTTGTTACCGTTGAACAGCTTGGCAGGTTGGCGGCACAGGACGTCTTTGAGCCGCTTTATATAAGAGGGCGTATCGAACAGCTAACTCCTGCCCTGCCAACTTTTTCAGGACTTCCGGAATCGCATTGGTGGCTGCCTGCAAACTTCGATTTGTACCGTGCAGGAGTGCTTATTGATGAAAGCGGCAGCATTCCGGTCTACATTCTCCCAACGTTTCTTTCCGAAAGCGAGCTTGCTCAAGAGCATATTCATGCGATAACCATTGCGCATACTCCCGAGCCATTGATTTTTGTTCAAATGAGCTTTATGGAAGATATGTCATGAAATATTTGATTAATAATTCTCTGGGGGAATTAGATGCCTGATACTCTTGATAAGAAAAATAAATATATCAGATATGCCGCAATTATAGCGCTTGTCGGCAATGTCATTTTGGCTGTTGCAAAGGTCATCGCCGGAATAATCTCGGGCAGCGGCGCTATGATAGGCGATGGCATTGACTCATCCACAGATGTGGTTATAAGTATAGTCACGCTCATAATTGTAAAAATAATATCCAAACCCGCCGACGCCAGACATCCCTGGGGGCATGGCAGGGCAGAGACTATAGCTACCGTTTTTCTGTCTTTTATAATCTTTTTTGCCGGAGCGCAGCTAATTGTGAGTTCTGTGTCTAATCTCATCTACGGTGGTCATCAAATCACGGAGTCAACATTGGCTGTAATCATTACTCTTGTTTCAATTATCGGAAAAATCCTTCTGGCGTGGAGTCAGCATTATTACGGTAAACGCTCCGATTCCTCAATTGTAAAAGCTAATGCCAAAAATATGGTCAGTGACGTGCTTATTTCATCCGGAGTCTTGGTCGGTCTTATCCTTTCCGCGCTCACCGCTTCGGCGTATCCGGATTTGATAATTGCAATTTTGATTGGCGGTTGGATTATAAAAACCGCTGTTGGAATTTTCTGGGAGTCTAATCTTGAACTAATGGATGGCAACAGCGACGTGGAGCAGTATAAAGTCATCATTGACTCTGTCGCGGCGGTTGAGGGCGCGTCTAATCCTCATCGCGCGAGAATGCGCCGAATTGCCGGGTTTTGGGATATTGATCTGGATATAGATGTAAACCCGGATATTTCTGTTATGGAAGCGCACAAGATTGCTTCTTTAGTGGAAAAGGAAATAAAATCAAGGCTTGACAATGTATTTGATATTATGATTCATATCGAGCCGCACGGAGACGACGCCGATGAAGCATATGGCTTATCGGAAGACGAGCTTAGCGGCAGGCTGTTTGTCCGGGAAACGATTCTAGTTGCTTCAATCTCAAAGTCAAAGGGTTTTCAAAACAAGCGAGAACGCGATGGAATGTGATTTTGCTGTACGAGAGCTGTTGACAACATACTTGCAGCACCATATAATCTTTAGGCAACCGCTGGTTACTTAGCAAACGAATGGAGAACTTTTATGAAGCTTTTTAACACTCTGACAATGAAAAAAGAAGAATTTGTACCTTTGCAGCCGGGCAAGGTGTCAATATATGCTTGCGGCCCTACTGTTTACAACTATATTCATGTGGGTAATGCGCGACCGCTAATAATGTTCGACGTCTTGAGGCGCTACTTTGAGTATCGCGGCAATGAGGTCACTTTTGTCCAGAATTTCACCGATATAGACGATAGAATAATCAACAATGCCATTGAAGAGGGGCTTTCCAGCGAAGAAATTGCCAATAGGTACATCGAAGAGTATTGGATTGATGTTCGCGGTTTGGGTGTGCGCGAGGCTACAATCCACCCTAAGGCAACGGAGAATGTGCCTGGGATTATTGACATGATTTCTACACTCATTGAAAAAGGCTTTGCTTATCAAAGCGGTTCGGATGTCTACTATAGGACTGAAAACTTTCCCAGCTATGGCAAGTTGTCCAGGCAGCCGTTGGATGAGCTTCAGGCAGGTGCACGCGTTGATGTTACCGAGATTAAGGAAAATGCAATGGATTTTGCGCTCTGGAAGGGCGCAAAGCCGGGAGAGCCTTTTTGGGAGTCTCCGTGGGGACAGGGCAGACCCGGATGGCATATTGAGTGTTCTGCTATGTCAAACAGATATTTGGGCGAGACTATTGATATCCACTGCGGAGGTCAGGATCTTATCTTCCCTCACCACGAAAATGAGATTGCCCAGTCAGAGGGGTGCAGCGGTAAGCAATTTGTCCGATACTGGGTGCACAACGGTTTTTTAAGTATTGACAACACAAAAATGTCAAAATCTCTTGGTAACTTCTTTACTGTGCGAGAGGCTGCCGAAGCTTATGGCTATGAGAATATCAGAATGTTTTTGCTTATGAGTCATTACAGAAGCCCGCTAAGTTATTCCGGCGACAATCTCGTACAATCCAAAGCAGCACTCGAGCGTCTGAAAACAGCCAGATCGAATCTTGATTTTATTATCTCTAATGGTTCGGATATGTTACAAGACGATGAGTCAGTTTTCATTTCGTCTTTGCCCCGCTTCCGTGAGCGATTTATTGAGGCGATGGACGATGATTTTAACACTGCCGACGCCGTCTCGGTTATTTTTGAGCTTGTAAGAGAATGTAATACAGTCGCGGCGAGGCCCACATCGTCTAAGGAGTTTGCTCGTGCCGCACTGGATATGCTAAACGAGCTTGCTGATGTTCTGGGTTTGTTTTATGCCGATACCGACGTCATTGGTTTGGACGCGGAGATTGAGGCATTGATAGAAGCAAGGCAAATAGCTAGAAAAGACAAAAACTGGTCGGACGCCGACAAGATTCGCGATAAACTAAACGAGATGGGCATCGCCCTGGAAGATACCCCGCAGGGTGTGAAGTGGAAAAGGGTGTAATGATTTATCGGGACATGAGCGATTTGCTCAAGTCCCGATTTTTTTGTATAAGGTGCGGCGCTCTTCTCTATTCATCAAGCTTGAGGACTGCCATGAACGCTTCTTGCGGTACCTCCACCGATCCCAGGCTGCGCATTCTCTTCTTGCCTTCTTTTTGCTTTTCAAGAAGTTTCTTTTTGCGGGTGATATCCCCTCCGTAGCATTTAGCAAGCACATCTTTTCTTAGCGCTCTTATAGTTTCTCTCGCAATTATCTTCCCCCCAATTGCGGCTTGTACAGGCACTTCAAATAATTGTCTCGGAATGTTTCCTTTGAGCTTTTCCACTATTTTTCTCCCGCGCTCATACGCCTTGTCTTTATGGACAATAAACGACAGTGCATCCACTATCTCGCCTTTGAGCAATATGTCCAATCTGACCAAATTCGAGGCGCGATAGCCCAGAAAATCATAATCAAGTGAAGCATATCCGCGGCTCCTTGATTTGAGCGCATCAAAAAAGTCGTAAATCACTTCGTTTAGCGGCAAATCATATTTGAGCTCAACACGAGAAGAGTCAAGATAAGTCATTTCTTTGTAGTCGCCGCGCCTATCTTGGCACAAGTCCATTATTCCTCCGACATATTCCGGCGGACTGATTATCGATGCACTGATAAATGGTTCTTCGGACAATTCAATATGCGCCGGGTCGGGATAGTTTAGCGGATTATCAATATATGTGACTGTTCCATCAGTCTTGGTAATTCGGTAAATAACGCTCGGCGCGGTCATTATCAGATCAAGATTATATTCGCGTTCAAGCCGCTCTCCGATTATCTCCAAGTGAAGCAACCCCAGAAATCCACATCTAAATCCAAACCCCAGCGCTGCGGATGATTCCGGCTCGTAAGTGAGTGCCGCATCATTGAGTTTTAGCTTTTCCAGTGCATCCCGCAGATCAGGATATTTTGCCCCATCAGATGTATAAAGCCCGGAATATACCATAGACTGCACCTTTTTATATCCGGGCAGCGGCTGTGCGGCAGGATTATTTGCCTCTGTAACCGTATCTCCTACAGTAGTGTCCGCGACATTTTTTATACTTGCTGTCAAATATCCGACATCCCCTGCGGATAAGCATTCGCACGGCTCCATACCGACAGGGCGCATATGTCCAATCTCCACAACGCGGTATGTCGCTCCGGTCGCCATCATTTTTATTTCCATGTCGCGGGATATTGCACCGTCTACTACCCGAAAATATACAATAACGCCCTTATATGCGTCGTATTGACTATCAAAAATCAATGCCCTGAACGGCGCTTCCAAATCGCCCTTTGGCGCTGGAATATCAGTAACTATCCGCTTTAGCACATCGTCAATACCAATGCCGCGCTTTGCGGAAATCTCCGGTGCATCCTCGGCAGGTATGCCAATTATGTCTTCGACTTCCTTCTTTACTCTTTCCGGATCGGCGGCAGGCAAATCAATTTTATTGATTACAGGTAGTATTTCAAGGTTATTGTCAAGCGCCAGATAAGTGTTTGCAAGCGTTTGTGCTTCCACGCCTTGTGCGGCGTCTACAACAAGGATAGCTCCTTCACATGCTGCCATCGACCGCGAGACTTCATAGTTAAAGTCTACATGACCGGGCGTGTCAATAAGATTGAGCGCATACTCTATACCGTCCTCAGCCGTATATCGGAGTCCTACGGCACGCGCTTTAATGGTTATCCCACGCTCACGCTCAAGCTCCATATTATCCAGTACTTGTTCTTCCATATCGCGCGCATCTATTGCTCCGCATCTTTCAAGAAGACGGTCTGCAAGCGTAGACTTGCCGTGGTCAATATGCGCAATTATTGAAAAGTTTCGTATTCTGTCTTGCATTTATTCCATTCCTTTAGGTGCACAGTAAGCTCTGCTTATTTGCTATGCACCAGTGTTTGCTTTAGCTTGGTAATAAGCTCGGTTTCTTTAGTATTATTTCGTTCCAGGGCGTCTAATACTAAACTAGCCGATCTTATGATTTGTGATGACTCGTCATCATGCGATCGTGTGCGTCCCAGAATATAGTCGGCAGTAACCTCATAATAATTACATGCCTTGACTACAAACTCCAACTTAGGCTCACGCGCATTGTTTTCATAGTGAGACAACAACGCCTGTGATATACCTAAATCAGCCGCGGCACTGCGCTGGCTTAGACCTTTTTTACGCCGCAATTCGCTCAAAACTTCTGAAAAAGCAGTTTTCATTGTTTTTTCCATTCCTTGTTAGAATACGGTCAGTATACATTTATTTCGCGCACATGTCCACAATTACTTGCGTGAACATTTTAGCGCTCATTACAAGCTCATCGACCTTAAAAAACTCATTTGCTCCATGCGCTCTGTAGTCGATTCCCGGAAATCCGCAACCAAATACGACCCCTCCGGTAATATCATGCACATAGGTCTGTCCGCCTGTTATCAAGCATTCCGGTGCATTGCCGGTATGGTCCTCATAGATTCTGAGTAATGTTTGAACAAATTGGCTGTCAGCAGGTGTATGGTGGCATGTTGAAATAGTCGTTTTTTTGATCGTTATACCTTCCGCTTCCATAGCCTCTGTTGTTATCCCTACGATATCAACTGTGTCGGCACATGCGGGTGTGCGGCTGTCAAAGTTGCCGGAAAACTCATACTCTGTGAAGTTTAGAACGCCAAAGTTCACAGTCAGCTCTCCGCTAATTTCATCGCTCATTTCTATGCCCAATGCTTTTCCGTAATAGTCTCCGTGGCTAAACAGGCGGCTTAATGACTTGAGATACCCGAATCCCTTGCTTCCCGCAAATGGCATGGATGCGAGCATTTCAATCAGCGCTGTCTGCGCATTATTACCCATTTGTGGAGTAGACGCATGTGTTGCGGTTCCATCTGCGGTAATTATGAGCTTGTCATTTTCTGCTATGACAGTGATTTGCGCCCCTGTCTTTTCCGAATAGTTTTTGCAAAACTCTTTTGCATCGCCAAGCGAGACTCCTTCAATGACCGCCGAGGCACTGTTCGGTACTATGTTTACAGTTTTCCCGCCTATTATTGAGACTATTCTGGGAAGTGTACCGTCCTTTTCCCATTTTGCTCCAAAAACCGGAGTGAATCTTCCTTTTTCCGTATTGACTACCGGAAAATTTGCATCCGGCGAAAATACGTTCGGAGGGAGATCGTTCTTTCTTATGTATTCTGTAACGTCTTCAAAGCCGGTTTCCTCGCCTGAACCCAAAATCAGCCTGGCTCCTTTTTTTAGATCAGGGCACAATTCGCGCGCGCAGCACATGGCGTACATTGCCGCGATTGCCGGACCTTTATTGTCAATAACCCCGCGCCCATATATTGCACCATTTTTGATTGTCATCTTATATGGGTCTGTTTCCCAGCCGCCACCCTCTTCTACTATATCCAGGTGTGCAAGAATACCTAGTATAGGAGGTTTTGGTCCGAGGTCTGATTCTATCATTATATCCTGAAAGTTTCTGACAGCAAATCCTTTTTCCTCAAGCAGCGATGCTGCTGTTGTCAGTGCCTCATGAGACTTTTCTCCATAAGGCGCGCCCTCTAACGCAGGACCTTTTACACTTCTGATTGCTATGAGTTTTTCCAAGTCTCTTAACATATTGTCGGTATTTTCCTCAAACCAACTGTCGATTTTTTGCTTTATTGTATCATTGCTTGTATTCATTTGCTCATTCTCCTTTGTATTTTATAAGGGGATTGAATAGTAGCCTTCATTATATTGCTTATTGGCATTTGGTGCAATAGAGGATTGCCTTTGCTTAAAAATTGTGCTATAATATTTTCGCAATAATGAATTTAATTTAGGTGGATTTTATGCAAACTGTCAATAAAAAAAATAACATTCTTATTATTGATGATTCAGAAGTAAATATCCAAATACTATCTCGCATTTTATGTCAGGAATATGAGGTCATTACAGCAAACAACGGTCAAGAAGGCTTAAAACTTGCCAAGCTTCACGCGCCGGACGTCATTATCCTGGATATAGTCATGCCTAAAATGGACGGTTACGAAACCATCACCGCTTTGAAAAACTCCGATCAGACCAAAAGAATCCCCGTGGTCTTTGTAACGGGACTTACAAACGCTGATGATGAAGGAAAAGCGCTCGCTCTGGGGTGTGCCGATTATATTACCAAGCCGTTTTGCGAAGAGGTTGTCAGACTTAGAATCGATAATCAAATTAGTATCCTTAATCAAATGAGCACTATAGAATACCTTTGCAGCATTGACCAGCTCACAGGCATTCCGAACAGGCGCAGTTTAGATGAAAGGCTATATACCGAATGGAAACGTGCAGCCAGAGACCAAACGCAATTTAGCGTACTTCTTGTTGACATCGATGATTTCAAGATCTGTAATGATATCTATGGGCATCTTCAGGGTGATGTAGTCCTTCAAACAGTCGCAGAGATAATCGCCACTACAGTACGGCGCCCTGCCGACTTTGCCGCTCGCTGGGGAGGCGAGGAGTTCATTGTTTTACTGCCAAAAACCACTTCTGACGGCGCAATGGCTGTCGCCGAAAAAATCCGCACTGATATTGAAAAAAAGACAATCGAATTTAAAGACGGGCAAAGCACGAATGTGACCGTTAGTGTTGGGGTTACCTCCCACATCCCAACAAACAAGTGTTCCGTTCTTTCTTTCTTGCACTGTGCCGACTCCGCTCTATATCAGGCAAAAGAGGACGGCAGAAATCTTGTCCGGTATTTGCCGCATCCGGACAGTGAGGCACTGCTCTAAAAAATTATTTTGTGCTCTTCGAGTATTCTTTTAAAGAGACATTTGCATTTTTCTTCAAACTCCTCTGATTTTTCATTGTCGCCCATCAGTATATAGTCACAGTTTTCTTCATAAAAGCCGTCCGGCATCTGCGCATTTATTCTTAGGATGGCTTTTTCTCTTGTAATTGTGTCGCGCTTCATTATACGCGCGATTCTTTTTTCCATTGGCGCAAGTACACCAACTGTAACATTACAAACATCTGCAATGCGGCTCTGTAAAAGAGCTATTGCATCAATTGCCGCCACTCTTGCTCCCTGCTCTTCCCACTGCTTAATTATAAGCGTCGTCTCCCTCCCGATATATTTGTGGGTAAGCTTATTGAGGTCAGCAAGAGCCTGCGCATCATTAAAAACAATTCCGCCCAATCGCTTGCGGTCGATAACGCCGTCCACCAAAACTCCTGTAAAGCGTTCTTCCAGTCCTGCCTTCATTTGTCCGTTGTCGGATAAAATCTTGTGGTAAAGCTCATCACAGTCGAGCACTTTTGCGCCAAATGTCTGTAATGCACGCAGCGCTGATGTTTTTCCGGCGCCGCTTCCACCTGTTATTCCAATAATAAACATTGTTATGTCCGTCCCTAGCTTCATACTCTGCTCCTGATGGGCAAATGCCTCAGATGGTTATAGGCGACTCAAAAAACCCACTGTCCGCTACATTGGCAGGCTATATGAGGCGCCCATTATTATTACGCTTCCGAAGCTTTTAGTTTCTCTGCTTGATCAGCCATGACAAGCGCATCTATCACTTCGTCAAGAGCTCCGTTTAGTATTTGCTCCAGCTTGTAAAGGGTTAGTCCTATTCTGTGATCCGTTACGCGGCTTTGAGGATAATTATAGGTTCTAATACGCTCAGAGCGGTCGCCGGTTCCAACTTGGCTTTTTCTCTCGGCAGCAAGTTCCGCCGCTTGCTTGCGTTGTTCTTCTTCATATAGTCGTGAAACAAGTATTTTCATAGCTCTGTCTCTATTCTTGTGTTGGCTGCGCTCATCTTGACATTCTACGACGGTTCCCGTTGGAACATGCGTAATACGGATTGCCGACTCAGTCTTGTTTACATGCTGTCCGCCCGCTCCACTGGAGCGAAATGTGTCAATCACTAAATCTGAGGGATTAATTTCAAAGTCAACTTCTTCCACTTCCGGCAAGACTGCAACAGTTACCGTGCTTGTGTGGATGCGTCCCGACGCTTCTGTTTCCGGTACTCGCTGCACACGGTGGACGCCGCTCTCAAATTTAAATCGCGAATATGCCCCATCTCCTTCAATCATGAAGCTTACTTCTTTTACACCACCGATTTCGGTATCGTTAAGATTTGCTATTTCAACTTTCCAGCGCTTTGACTCGGCATACATCGTATACATGCGGTATAGATTGTATGCAAAAAGTGCAGCCTCATCGCCTCCTGCGCCTCCGCGGATCTCGATAATAACATTCTTATTATCATTCGGATCGCGCGGCAGTAGCAGCACACGCATTTCTTCCTCCACCTGCTCCATTGTTGTTTGTGCTGTTTCATATTCTTCTTGCGCCATTTCCTTAAACTCAGGGTCACTCATGAGTTCCTTTGCCGCTTCCATGTCTTTTCTTGCTTTCTCGTAGCGGCGAAACGCTTCGACAACAGGGGCAATCTCCTTTTGTTCACGCGCAAGCTTGGCATACTGCTTGGGATCGGAATATATCTGCGGGTCTTGCATACGCTCCTCAAGCGAGTTATATTTTTCTTCAATTGCTATAAGCTTTTCAACCATTATTGCTTCCTACTTTCTTTTGCTCTGCCGGGTAGCCGGGGTTCCTGGTACCAGCATTCTATATATTTGGCTCATCAAAAACTCAGCGCCTGACAGCTTGGCGGGCAGTGGGTTTATTATAAAGGCGAGTTATTTAACCCATTATGGAATCTGCGCCTATATAATTGTCCCGGTGGTCTACAAAGTAGTCAACCAGCTTATTCTCCACTTTGCGGTCACGCGCCAGGCTATCTTGGAACTGTTGCAGATTGCAGATTTGATTGCCGCAATACAAGATATGGCAGTGTTCCCATATCGAAACATAGCTTATAACGTAGCCTAGAATCTTAAAACACCCTTCTGCCGTGCCAAAACCATATTCTTCAACTTTCTCCATAAATGCACTATACATGTCATAAACTCCTGGAAGGGCTTTTTTCAGCTCCTGTAACAAGGCATTTTTTTGTGTCATCGCGACTCCGTGCAGGTTGATTATCAGATCGATTGCCAGAAGGTCTTTTGCATATTGAGCGTTGGTTCTGCTAAAGCCTCGCCTGCTCTGCTCTTTTGCCTGCCTAAATCTCTGCGCTACAACGAATGAGTTATCTACATTATGCTTTTTTAATACGTCATCGGCAGCTAAGTCCAACACTGTGGCGTTAAGCCTGTTTACATACTCAATCACTTCGGATGACTCCCCATTATTTGGCATGACAGTCGGATATCCCCGTGAAATTTGAAAAGCATGATAGAACTCATGGCAAAAAACCGCATCAAAATGATCTCCGGTAACACTTTTCTTTATTTTTATAACATAATTATTATCATCGTATGAAAGGTCACCCAAACTGGGCGCATCGTAAGGCAATCTGTCATACCGCCATTTTCTATCGAGTTGTTTTTCGTAGCGATTAATAAATTCGACTGCATTGTCGGACAGCAAGTGACCCAAAATAACCACAAAATCTCCCCCTTGCACTGCCCCATAGCGGCAAGCAGAATAAAAATCCCAGCGGCTTACTATATCACATTATCTCATGCGCGGTCAATCATGTCACATTTTGATGCGTAATGCAGTGTAACCCAATCTGTTTTTTGATATACGGCGCCTTGTAACCTGCGATACCCACTTGTCAAGAACAATAATCTGATAATTGTTGTGATACATTTTCCAATAAATATTGACAAGCTATTTTACATAATATATATTACTGTAACAAAGCTCAATGTTAGTGATTTACCACAAAAATAAAAGGGGGCTACAATTAATGAAAGAGATTTATCTGGTAAACTGCTGTCGCACAGCAATAGGTAGTTTTGGAGGCTCACTCAAGGATGTTTCCACTGCTAAACTCGGTGAAATTGTTGCCAAGGAGGCAATGGCACGCGCGGGCGTTAAGCCTGAGGATTTGGATGAGGTCTTGTTTGGCAGCGTTCTGGGCGCCGGAATCGGGCAAAATGTGGCAAGACAGATATCAATTAACGCAGGAGTACCAAAAGAAGTCACCGCAACCACGATTAACCTCGTCTGCGGATCCGGCATGAAGACAGTGATTGAAGCAGCTCGCGCTATTATTGCTGAAGATGCTGATGTTGTCTTGGTCGGCGGCGCGGAAAACATGTCTCTGTCGCCCTATGTTATGCCAGCCGCGCGTTACGGCGCTCGCATGGGTAACACAACGTTATATGACACATTAGTACTAGACGGACTTACAGACGCATTTAACAAATATCATATGGGAATCACCGCAGAAAACATATGCGAAAAATGGGGACTAACTCGTGAGGAGCTCGATTCATTTGCTGTTTCTTCACAAGAAAAAGCGATTGCAGCAAGGGATGCAGGGAAGTTTGAAGACGAGATCGTGCCCGTGCCGATTAAGGTAAAGAAAGATATCGTTGAGTATAAGGTTGACGAGTATCCGCGCGCAGCGACACTCGAAGGCATGGCAAAGCTGCGCCCCGCCTTCAAACCCGATGGCGGTATGGTAACGGCGGGCAACTCTTCCGGAATTAACGATGGCGCGGCAGCAATGATAATCGCTTCCGGTGACGCCGTCAAAAAACTTGGTCTTAAACCTATGGCAAAGCTCGTTTCATGGGGACACGGCGGCGTTGCACCTGAGATTATGGGCATCGGTCCCGTACCGGCGTCAAAACAAGCGCTTGAAAGAGCCGGTCTCACCATCAAGGATATGGATTTGGTTGAGTCAAACGAAGCTTTTGCCGCACAATCAATTGCTGTTGCACGCGATCTTGAGTTTGATATGTCAAAGGTCAATGTCAACGGCGGCGCGATTGCTTTGGGTCATCCCATCGGAGCCTCCGGCGCGCGCATCGTAGTAACACTTATGCACGAGATGCAAAAACGTGATGCAAAGTACGGTCTTGCGACACTATGTATCGGCGGCGGTATGGGCGTTGCAACAATCTGGGAAAAAGTATAGGTTCGTACACAATCTCACATGCGCTATTTCAAATATTTAAGGGCTGCCTAGGCAGCCCTTATTATTATGCATATATCCGCCTGCATATCATTCCACAGGCACTCTGCTGAATCGGTGCGGCTGTCCAGCCGCAAGGTCTTCATCAAATGTTATCTCCAACTCGAAATACGCTCCCGAACGCCAAATCCCTACCATTACTGTGTCTCCGGCGCTATATCTTCTCATTGCATTTCTGAGCGAATCCATTTCTGCAACTTCCGTGCCGCCGAGCTCCACAATAATATCCCCAACTTGAACTCCTGCTTTTTCTGCTGCAGAGTTCGGATCCACCGCCCTTACATATACGCCTACAACCCAACCGTAGTATTCCGCATGTGCGGCAGAGACGCTTGCCGCGGCTATTCCGATAAGGGGTCTGCCTGCGATATATCCATATTCAATAAGACCCCAGGCGATTTCAATCGCATCATTTATCGGAATGGCAAAACCAATTCCCTCAACATCGCTGCGCGACAGCTTCGCGGTAACTATTCCGATGACCTCGCCGTTGGCATTATAAATCGGACCTCCGGAGTTGCCCCTGTTTACGGGTGCGCTAAACTGAAATGTGTTAATCAGCTTACCTTCAACGAGCACATCTCTATCCAGCGCGGAAACAATACCTTCAGTCATTGTATAAACAAGATTTCCCAGTGGATTGCCGATTGCATACACTCTGGTTCCTACTTGAATATTATCACTGTTTCCCAGAACCACCGGATCGAGATCTGTCGCCTGTATTCTGAGCAGCGCCACGTCATTAGCTTGCTCATATCCAACGACATGCGCTTCATATTCCGTGCCATCGTTCATTATAACACTGATTGGCAAGCCGCTTACTTGCGCCGGTTCTATAACATGATAATTGGTAAGGATAAATCCATCAGCAGAAATAATGAATCCTGACCCGGCAATTGTGTTCGTGCTCACTGTGCCAAAAAATCCCATTGTAGGAACTTCTGTTTTTATACCAACCACTTGTGAAAGAGCCCTGTCATATATCTGCCACGGTTCCTTTACTCCGGGTGAGTTTGCAATAGGCGCCGGGTCAACGCCGTCATATCCTCCGGAGGTAACGCCTCCAAGCACAACTTGATTGACGACAGTGTGGTGTCCTGCTCTTATGCGGTATTCCATGACTGTATATGTCGCGGCGGCACTAATTATTGCGCACACAACCACGAGGCACATAGCCCAAAGAAATCTTCCTGCGCGCCCTTTGCCTTTCTTTTCAGGAAGCGGCTCGTCTGCTAACGCTTCTCGCTTGCGTGGCTGCTCACCGAGTAGATTTTTTGAAAACAACCCCGGTGAATACATGTTTGCCATCATGTCGCTCGGCTCACAATATGCAGCTTCTCTAAAAGCCGGCTCTCTGGTATCCTTGTCCCGGGCTGCGCCGCGCCGTCTAAAACTCCATTCAGGCGCCACACTTCGTTCTTCAGATTTTCCTGAGTTATTTGCAGTTTCAGCAGATGCGTCAACGTGCTCATCCGTCACTCGCGCCTCATTGCCCTGCCATATATCCGCAGTACCAGTCGGTTGCTGCCAACTGCCACTAAATGAATGTTCGTTAAAAATGTTGTTTTCCGGCATCGTCCTAGCCTCCTAAGTCCGCTAACAAATGGATTTCTCCATGCAATTATATATAGTAATGATACCCGTTTTTTATGTCGATAGCATGAATAAAATGAGAATATTTTTTATAATTTGCGAGTAGTTTCAGGCACTTTTTATACATATGCTTATTTTGCTTTTACTCATATTGCTTTTGCGAAAATAACCCTTGACACTTGTAAGTATACCGCTCTATAATCTGTCTATACTACTCAGGGAATGCATAATCTAAAACATATACAGTTTAAGTGAAGAAGGGAGCGATCCTCATATGGCTTATTTTTTTGAAACTCCATCGCGTACATTCAGCGAGTACTTGCTTGTCCCCGGATATTCGGACGCTGATTGTCTTCCCGAGAATGTCAGTCTAAAGGCGCCTTTAGTTAAGTACAAGCGCGGTGAAGTCTCATCACTATCCATCAATATTCCGCTGACCTCTGCAATTATGCAATCAGTTTCCGACGATAACATGGCTGTCGCACTGGCAAAAGAGGGCGGCGTATCTTTTATATACTGCTCACAGGCAATTGAAAGCCAAGCTGCAATGGTCAGACGAGCTAAGTCTTACAAGGCAGGCTTCGTCACCAGCGATTCAAACGTCAGCCCAAACGACTCGCTTACAGACATTCTCACCCTCAAGCAGCAAACGGGACACTCAACAGTTTCCGTCACTTCGGATGGCACTCCAAACGGCAAGCTGGTAGGTCTCGTTACGAGCCGCGACTACAGGGTAAGCCGCATGAACGGCGGCGAACTTGTAAAAACCTTTATGACTCCTGTTGAGAAGCTGGTCACCGCTCCCGTTGGGACGTCATTAAAAGAGTGTAACGATATCATTTGGGATAACAAGCTCAATTGTCTGCCGATAACTAACGATCAGGGCAGACTTATGCATATGGTTTTCCGCAAGGACTATGATTCCAATAAAGCAAATCCTCTGGAACTCCTTGACCCTCAGAAAAAATATGTCATAGGCGCCGGCATAAACACCAGAGACTATTCCGAGCGTATTCCCGCCTTGCTTGAATCAGATGCGGACATATTATGTATTGACTCGTCCGAAGGCTACACTCAATGGCAGAAGCAGATCATTAATTGGGCAAAGGATAAGTATGGCGATTGTGTAAAGATTGGGGCGGGCAATGTTGTTGATGGCGATGGGTTTCGCTTCCTCGCCGATGCGGGGGCTGATTTTATCAAGGTCGGCATCGGCGGCGGCTCAATCTGTATAACACGTGAGCAAAAGGGCATCGGTCGCGGTCAGGCAACTGCTGTCATCGATGTGTGCAATGCACGCAATGAATACTATGAAGAAACCGGGATTTATATTCCCATTTGCTCTGACGGCGGAATAGTTCACGACTATCATTTCACACTTGCGCTTGCTATGGGCGCAGATTTTCTAATGTTGGGTCGTTATTTCGCGCGATTTGATGAGAGTCCGACAAATCGCGTGAGCATTGGCGGCAACTATATGAAAGAATACTGGGGAGAGGGTTCTTCCCGCGCGCGCAATTGGCAAAGATATGACTCCGGCGGGTCTGGCGAGCTTTCTTTTGAAGAGGGCGTTGACTCATATGTTCCATACGCGGGTTCTCTCAAGGACAACTTGACCATGACCCTTGGAAAAATCCGCTCAACCATGTGTAACTGCGGTGCGCTCACAATTCCTCAATTGCAAGAAAAGGCAAAACTAACTCTCGTTTCCGCGACTTCTATAGTTGAAGGCGGAGCACACGATGTCATTTTAAAGGAAAATGTCGCACCTAAGGGATATTCACAGGCATAGCGTTTTGAAATTATTCTCTGCAAAACAATATCTCTGCCGCGTCAGCGGTATTGAGTATTTATTAATAAACAGATAGCTAGATATAGAATTTATTTACATCTATTTTTGGGAGGTTAGTGAAGTGGTCAATCTTTTTTGGTTGGGTATTCTGGGAGCAGTGTTGGCGTTGGGGTTTGCCCTGATTCAAACACGCAAAGTGCTTTCATATTCTGAAGGCAATGAAAAGATGATAAAAATCGCCGCGGCGATAAGACTTGGCGCAGACGCCTATCTGAAACGCCAGTATAAAACGGTGATAAAGTTTTTTGCTATAGTATTTGTCATATTATGTGCTTTGGCTTTTGTGCCAAGATTTTTCGGAGGAGTCGAGCTTGTCAATAGATTCACTCCTTTTGCCTTTATTTCCGGTGGTTTTTTCACGGCTCTTTCAGGATATATCGGAATGAAGGTTGCTACACTCGCCAACTCACGCACAGCAAATGCTGCAAGCGAGAGCTTGAATAAGGGACTGCGAGTGTCTTTTTCATCCGGCACAGTAATGGGATTTAGCGTAGTAGGCTTTGGGCTTCTTGACATCACCGCATGGTTTTTGCTTCTCAAGTTCGTTTTTAATGCCTCCGATGTTGAAATCGGTCAGTCTATGGTTAAATTCGGCATTGGCGTCGCTTCAATGGCTATGTTTGCCAGAGTGGGCGGCGGCATTTTTACAAAGGCTGCCGACGTTGGCGCCGACCTCGTCGGGAAAGTAGAAGCCGGCATCCCGGAAGATGACCCCAGAAATCCCGCTGTAATTGCTGACAATGTTGGCGATAATGTTGGCGATGTAGCCGGCATGGGCGCCGATCTCTACGAAGCCTTTGCGCACGCCATTATAGCAACCTTTGCGCTAGGCATCGGCGCAGGATACAGCTATGGCGGAATGCTGCTTCCGATTCTGATATCGGCAGTCGGCGTCGTTGCTTCAATAATCGGCACATTCTTTGTACGGACACAAGAAAAAGTAAGCCAAAAAGCGCTTTTGCGCTCACTCCATATGGGAACATATGTCTCCGGCATAGTCGCCGCCGCCGCCGCCCTTCCGCTGACTTTTCTGGTTGCAAATCTGTCCGGCGGTACAATGCAGAAAAATGCCTGGGGGATTTTTGCCGCTGTGCTCTGCGGTATTGTAGCTGGCTTTCTTATCGCATATTTTACTGAGTACTTCACCTCAGATACATTCAGACCGACCAAAGAGCTTGCTCAGTCCAGCGAAACCGGCACCGCTACGGTTATGATAGGCGGCTTGTCACTTGGACTGAAGGCAACTGTAGGTCCCGTTCTAACTGTTGCGATAGCCGCTCTTGCAAGTTTTTACTTCGCCGGAGGCGGAGGTGAAGACATAGCGAGCTTTGAAGCAGGATTATACGGTATTGGCATTGCATCTGTAGGGCTTGTCGCAACATTGGGTATAAACCTTGCAACTGACGCATTCGGTCCTGTCGCAGATAATGCAGGAGGGATAGCCCAGATGGCACAATTGCCGGAAGAAGTGCGCGAACGCACAGACGCCCTTGACTCGCTTGGCAATACAACTGCCGCGACAGGCAAGGGATTCTCAATAGGCGCTACCGGCTTTTCCGCGCTCGCACTTTTGGTATCTTACGTCAGTCTAGCCGAGGGAACCCTCGGCGCACCGCTTGATTTGAGAGTAACAAACCCTAATGTCTTGATTGGACTCTTCATCGGGGCAATTACCGCGTTCTTCTTTGCCGGACTTACGATATCCGCAGTGCATAAAGCTGCGCAAAGCATCGTTATAGAGGTCCGAAGGCAGTTTAAAGAAATTACCGGGCTGATGGAAGGCACTGCAGACCCGGATTATGCAAAATGTGTCGACCTTTGCACACAAAGCGCACTGAAAAAAATGGTTGCTCCATCGCTGCTCGCATTTATTGTACCTATATGCACCGGTCTTATACTTGGAGCGTCGGGGGTAGTCGGAATGCTTGCAGGAATCGTTGTCACCGGTTTTGCATTGGCTCTTTTCATGATGACTTCGGGCGGAGCGTGGGACAATGCAAAGAAATATATCGAAGCCGGAAACTACGGCGGCAAAGGAAGCGAGCAGCATAAGGCAGCCGTCATCGGCGATACGGTTGGCGACCCTCTTAAGGATACCGCGGGGCCGTCGTTTAACATACTGATTACTCTCTCGTCGGCAGTTTCTCTTGTCTTCGTCTATGTTACTGTGACTTTTTCGCTGCTTTAACTATACTTTTAGCTTCTGTGCACAGCTCAGTGATTCTTTCAAATTTACCGCTTGAAATATCCTTTCTATCACAAATCCAACTTCCGCCAACTGCGTGAATAAATGGGGCTGCAATATATTCGTTTAAGTTTCCCGCAGATACTCCTCCTGTCGGCACGAACTTGACGTCGACAAACGGACCTGACAGTGCTTTCATAGCAGTCAGTCCGCCATATATATTGGCAGGGAAAAACTTGACTATGTTTACGCCCAGTTCGAGCGCCGACATGATTTCTGTCGGCGTTACGCAGCCGGGAGTAACAGCAATTGAGTTTCCAACACACCACTCAACCATAGCGCGGTCAAATCCCGGCGAAACTATGAAGCGGGCGCCTGCATCCACGGCTTTCTTGCATTGCGCGAGATTTATCACTGTGCCTGCACCAACGCAAATATCCGGGCACTTATCGGCGACTTCTCGAATCGATGCAAGTCCCGCCGCAGTGCGAAGTGTGATTTCCATAACATCTATTCCACCGGAAACAAGCGCATTTGCCGTTGGCGCCGCATCTTCCACTGTGTCCAACACGACCACAGGCACAACACCGCAATTGCCCAGTCTGTTAATTGCCTCCATATTTTATTCCTCCACCAAATATGTATAGAATTATTTTGCTATTTCGCTCAGCTTATTCAGTATATCACCTTCAATCGGGATATGAAACACCTCTGAAATCACTTGTGTCCAGCCGTGAATGAAATATACCCATCCATCTTCAACAGTGAGGTTTTTTTCACGCTTCTGTGCATTTGCCTGATGCATGAACAGCAAATCTCCTCTGTAGTTTATCTCCCATACCAGGCTGTTTTGAGGGTATGACACATTATCTGTTGTGGGAGAACCCGGCGCGTCTTTTCCTAGTCCTGTAGCATTGACAACAAGTGAGTACGGCGGCAACTCACTGACAAGCGTGTCGTTGTCTGTTGCTTCAGGACAATGTTTTAAGGAAAGATTTATTCGCTCTGCAACGCTTTCCAAGTGTTCTCTGGCAGATTTAAGCCTGGGAACGCTGCGGTTAGTAATCGTGACCTTTGACGGTACATTGTCTCTCCATTTTTCCTGCCCGAAATACAGCGACATTGCCAATGCACTTCCGCCGGCTCCCAGAATAAGAACTTCTCCGCAGTGAGTTCTCCAAAAATCATCCGGAACGAAGTTTTCAAGTGCAAGTCCGCTGGATATCGGGTCTTTGGCATGGGCGCAAAACTTTCCGCCTTTCTTGGATAGGCAAGAAACTTCACTCAGTTCATTTGCATAAGGGTCAATGTAGTCAAATATGTCCTTGCAACTGTTGTACATGTCTATTTTATGGGTCGTAACCAATGCTCCAAGAGATAGCGGGTCGTTTTTAATAAACTCGGCAACTCTTCGATAATCATCACAAGGTGCATGAATCGGCAAATCAATTCCTTTTATCACAGCATCGTCCAGACCCAAAGCTTCTGCCCATTTGGGGAAAACCTTCATTATTGAAGAAGATTGTGTGGTTACACCAATAAAGTAAATCGTTGGCTGTGTTGCCTTAATCAAAACATTATTTCCTTTCATATGAGCATTTTGTATCATCGAGGGTCTTTCGCACTTTTTCTATGCATACCGGCTTTACCGGTTTTTAGTTTTTTTGAATCTGGGGTTCTCAACAATCTCCGGTTTACCATCGACTTCGACAATGAGCTTCCGAAACCCTTTTTCTCTGATTGTTCCGTAGTCGTGCCCCGCATCGCCCCTAAATGCAAAGAATGTCACAAGAGGCGTATCTCCGACATTTATACTGCGGTGCGCGTAGCCCTTTGGAACATAAACCATCTCTCCTGCTTTTATTGGATATGCATGAGAGTCGCCGCTTTTGTTTTCAACAAGCATATAGCCTTTGCCGCTGATGCAATAGTATACTTCGGCAGTGTCAAGAATTGTGTGAAAATGTCCAGCTGTCATGTGATACTCGTTGCCGATTTTGCCGGGATAAACGATGGAAGTACCTGCAGCAATATCACCATCATGTTCAGGAGCTCCCAATTCGTAAAACTCGTAAATCACCGGGTTTTCTGTGAGCAGGTTTGCTAGCGCCTCATTGTCATAATACATACCTTCCATATTTGACGCCCTGCGCTTAGTTGATGTTGCCAAACTTGAAAATCCGGTTGTCATGTCAAAATCTACGGTAAAACCTTTATTCCAATCAAAACCCATAATAAACACTCCTATTAAATTTATTTATCAGTCGGTATTGCCACGCAGCTTTTTCCGGCGCAGTACGGTCAAAACAGTGTTGCGGTCATTTCATATGCGCTGTATTTATTAGCATTAATTTGCCATTTGAGCAAAAACACTTTTCAGCGCGTCATAACAAGCGTCAAAGTTCGTCCTGACTTTTTCGTATGCTTTTACCGCGCCGGGATTTGGTACATGCTCAGACTTTATTTCGATGAATCTTTCTATTGCGGAAAAATCGTCGTACAGTCCAACTCCCACACCTCCAATCACAGCCGCTCCCATTGAGCCAGCTTCTTCCAAGAGGCTTGGAACTATGATTTTCGAGTTATATATATCCGACATAATTTGACGCCACACAGCGCCCTTTGCTCCGCCGCCCAATGCCATTATCTCTGTTATCGGCACACGGGTGCGCATGATTTCAAGAATGATTGCAAGGTTCATCGTGGCGCCTTCTAAAACGCTTCGCAGCATATCCGCTCTTGTTGTTTCGGGTTTAATCCCTATAAACGCGCCTTTTGCAAAAGCATCCCATCTCGGCGCTCTTTCTCCGAGCAAGTATGGCAGAAAAATGATGCCGTTTGCGCCCGGTGCGCTCTGCGCAACTTGCTCGTTCATTAAGTCGTATGGAGACTTTCCGCAAACTTTTGCATCTTCTATTTCTTTAGTACAAATCGTATTTTTCAGCCAATTATATGAGCCTCCGGCATATTGCATCGTGCCATTTAACGCATAAAGTCCCGGCACGGCATGCGTCCACGTAACTGTCCGCATTTTTTCATCATATATCGGAGTTTCCGAGGTCGTAGCTATCCACGCCGACGTCCCCATACAGCAAAATGTCTCTCCGGGGCTTATCGAACCCGCTCCGACTTGAGCTGTCACCCCATCGCCGGCGCCTAGTACGACAAGGGTTCCGGCTGCAAGTCCGCACTCCTGCGCAGCCTTGCTTGTGACCTCGCCCGCTACAAAGGTCGAGGGCTTTAGCTCCGGCAGCTTTTCCGCATCTATGCCTGCGTGCTTGATGATTATCTCTGACCACTCAAATTTATTTATATCCAGACAGGTATTGCTGTTCCCGTCGGAAAAATCTGTATACATGTTTCCGGTTAATCGAAATACAACAAAGTCTTTTGCGTTGAGCGTCTTATATGTTTTCTTGTAAATATCCGGCTCATTATCCCTCACCCACATAAGCTTTTGCATTCCGTATGAGGCGGCATTGCGATGTCCGGCAATCTGATAATATTCCCACTGTGAAATGCCTTTTTCTATTTGCTTTACTTGCTCCAGTGCTCTCGTATCTGCCCAAATCATTGAGGGACGAAGCGGGTTGCCATCCCTATCCACACACAAGCAGCCCATCATCTGTCCGGAGAAGCAGACAACCGCCACATCGGCAGGATCGATATTTTTGACTGCGAGAAGATTTTTTGTTGTTTGGCAGACGGCTTTCCACCAGTCCAACGCATCTTGCTCTACCCATGTGTCGTTGAAGTATCGCGTGTCATAAGAGTAGACCTCACTGCCCTGCAGCAACCCATCTTCCGAAAACAATGTAGCCTTGTTTCCGGTAGTACCCAAGTCGTGCGCTAATATATACTTCACAGCATGCCCTCCAATTATGGCTGTATTTCAAGCAAACTCATCGTTGCCGGCATCTCATGCTTAGTGTTCACTTTGTCCGCGCCTACAACGCAGTCGAAACAGGATACAGCAATTTTTCCGTTCCAAACACAAGGCTCTCCCGGCTGATCAAGTTCTCCATTAAATCCATCTGTATCAGGGCTTTGAGCTATTCTTGTTACCTTGCCGTCTTTGCTGATTCTTGCAATAGCATTGACAACAAAATCAGCCACATATATATTTCCGTATTCGTCAATCGTCATGCCGTCGGTCGAACGAAGATTTTTCGGGTCTTTTGCAAACGAGACATTTTCCTTTACCGAGCCATCTTCATTAAAGGATACTTTAAAAACTTCCCCGTCACCAAAGTTGCCAACATACATGTTCCCGTCTTTGTCAAAAACGATGCCATCCATGCCATATTGGTCATCGGGGTTATATGTTTCCCATGTTGCTAGTATGTTCACATCCGACAATGTATTTGTTACGGCAACATTCACATCATCGAGATGGAATCGATATACGCAACTAAGCAGATTTCCGCTCTCCGTCTTTACCTTTGTAAGCAGACTTTGAGTAACATATAAATAATTGCCCCATATTCTTATTCCGTTTGGATGCTCCATACCGCTTGCTACTACGGTAACTTTTTCAACTTTGTCGCCGTTTAAACGAACTCGTAAAATTCTACCCTTAAAAACAAGCTTTTCATCGCCGCTCCAACCTTGGTTGTCAACGATGAATAAATCCCAATCAGGACCAAATGCGAGCCCCATTGCTCTCGCTTCACCGGTTTCTTCGCACACCGGCACATCAAACCATTTTGTCACATTATAGTCCTTGTCGATTTTACATATGCAGCTGGGCATTGTCATATCTGCAAAATTCGGGCATGCCAGAATCAGATTTCCTTCCCTATCAATTTCCATTCCGTCAGGAGTGCATACGTACTCCTCCGGCAGCAATGTCAGTAATTTTGGTTCTTGCATCGCACTTTCTCCTATTACTTGGTTAAAATTTGATTATGCCTTTTTTTGATATTTTGCGTTCGAGCAGGTTGTTTAACGCATCCAATGCATCGTTAAAATCGAAGTAGTCGGATATAAAATCTTTCATCACTAAATCACCGCTGCGAATCCATTTTATAATTTGCTCGTGAGCGGCGGCTTCCTCTTTTTTCTCCGGCATTTGCTGGCATACAAAGCTCCAATTATATGACGCTTTGCTAAAATCAAGAGTGATTTCTCCTTTTTCCAGTACGCCGTAACATAAAATGCTTCCCCGGTCTTTTAGAATTGTCATAGCTTGATTTGCCACAATTGGCAAACCGACAGCATCTAAGACATATTGTACGCCATCCGGATAGTCATTGACAACTACTTCGGTCAAATCTTCTTTACTGCTGTTGATTGTCTTGGTTGCGCCGTTTTGCGCAGCATTTTTCAGTTTGTCATCAACTATATCCACAGCAATTATATCTTTGCCTCCTAAAAGACTTAGCAGCTTTATATATGTCTGCCCCACAGGACCGCATCCGAATACCACTATCGAGTCTTCCGGTTTTATTCCGAAAAATCTGATACTGCTGAGTACTTCCCTGAAAGTTACTATTATAACCGCGTCAACAGGGTCTATGTCTTTATCAAGAACAGTTTGCGCATATGCAACATCGGGAACCTCTTCCGGCGCATATGCAGCCGAATCATGAACCACAGCAAACTCGCTCATTGCACCCCATGCGGAGCCGAGCCTGCCAAAAACATCCGGGTCTTCATCGACAAATGGCAGCAACACTCTGTCTCCTACTTTAAGTCCTTTTACGTCCTCTCCTATTTCTACGACTTCACCAACGCCCTCGTGTCCGAGCATAATAGGGTATGCAGAGCTCGGAAATCCCTTGAAGCATTTGTGAATAAGCTTTACATCGGTTCCGCACAGTCCGCAAGCAAGAGTCTTGACAAGCGCTTGCGTCGGTCCATATTTGGGTAATGGCACCTCGCTGATGGACAAAATACCGTCTTCATTAACTAATATGGTTCTCATGGACACCTCCAATTAATACTTTTCGCAATCACTTAACTGCAAAACTTCTTGACGACCTATCTGTATTTATCGCTATGACCAGTAAAATAATTATACCGTAGATAATGTTCTGCCAAAATACATCCACACCGACCATGTTCATTCCGTTTTGTATCATTGCCACTATAAAGACGCCAATAATCGTATTAAGAACATTGCCCGCACCGCCGACAAGCGCTGTTCCGCCAAGCACAACAGCGGAGATTGCCATAAGTGTAAACGCATTTCCTGCCGTTGGAGCAGCACTTCTTGCTTTTACCATAAGGAAAATAGCGCATAACGCTGTGCATAATCCATTCATCGCAAACACGGCGATTTTTATCCTGTCAACCGGAATCCCCGCCAGTCTACTCGTTCTCTCATTGCCTCCAATTGCATAAACCCCGCGACCAAACGGTGTTCTGGTCAAAAGTATATGATATCCAATTGTCAACAATAAAGCGATAAGAAGCGGCACTCCAACCGGACCTAATGCCAGTCTTCCCCATGCTATTGTACCCCAGAGCGGCGGAGGCAAAAATACCGATGCGTTTTGGATTAACAGCGCCGCTGACCCCCAAATAGACATAAATGCAAGCGAGGCGATAAAAGAGGGCACTTTTGTTTTGACATGTATGTAGCCTAGAAGTACTCCGGAACATACAGCAAGCAACATTGTTGTTCCAAACGCAACCGCCGCAACCCATATTATAGCCCCCGGATTGGCTTGAACAGTCTCCTGAAAGCGAAGCAGCATAGAGATTACAAACACGTTTGCGGCAGAGGCGAGCGCGCCAATTGATAAATCGATAGAACCCAGAATCAATATAGGCGTCATTCCGAGCGCCATTATCATGAGCGGCGCAGTATCCCCCAACAAATTGTTGATATTGGCTGCATTTAAAAATCGCGGTTCAAGAATAGTAAATGTCACTAAAACCAAAACCAGAGCTCCAACGCTAAAAAATGTACTGAAACGCTTCCTACTTTTTAAGTTCATCCTCATTCTCCTTACAGGACAATTAGACCATCTTGCTAACCAAGTCAACTTGGCTTGGTTTGTTATTTACCGGCGCTTGAAACTCTCCGGTTATCAGACCGTCTTTCATTACAAACACCCTATTGCTCATACTGCTGCACTCTTCCAATGTATCTCCGAGCAGTATTACTGACTTGCCTTGCGCAACAACACTTCTGACCAAATCATATATTTCTTCCTTTGCCCCGACGTCGACGCCTCTTGTCGGATGATTGAGAATCAATATGTCCGCATTTGACGCAAGAGCTCTTGCAAATACAACCTTTTGTTGATTTCCGCCGGAAAGTGATATAACCAGATCCTCTCCTCCGCGGGTTTTTATACTCAGTCTTTTTATCCATTCTCTTGCCTGCGCCGCGACTCGCTTTTTTGAGACAAATCCATTTTTCTTCAATTTCTTTGCATTTGAAAGCACTATGTTGTCTTCTACCGCCAAACTCCGGATAACGCCCTCATACAGGCGTTCCTTTGGTATCATAAGGATTCCGTCTCTCAGTGCTTGGTGAGGGGCGGAATATTTTACAGCCTTGCCCCGGATTATCAGTTCTCCGCTCGTTTGCCGCTCATCGCCGGAAATAACAGAACATATATCTTCCTTTCCAGAACCAATAACGCCGCAGAATCCAAGTATCTCTCCTTTGTGCAACTTAAAGCTGCAATGTTTAAATCTGCCCCAAAGCCCTAAGTCCTTTGCCTCAAGTACAACTTCATCAGTCGGGTCGGTTTGCTTTTCCAGCTTGTAGTATTCGGTGGTTGTTTCGCGTCCAACCATCAGTTCATACAAGATAGCCTCGGTTGCATCTTCAACCGACATATTCCCGGCATTTTCCCCATCCTTATACACGTAGACTCTGTCAGAAATCTCAAGAACCTCGTCAAGACGGTGAGAAACAAACACAACAGAGTGCCCGTTCTCCGTAAGCTTGCGGATTTCAACAAACAGCCGCTTCGTTTCATCTTCATTAAGAACGGATGTTGGCTCATCAAGCAAAATCAGACATTTCTTATCGCTTTTACTTTGCTTTGTTATATTGACTACCTTGGCAATTTCAACCATCTGCCTTGTGGCAAAGTTAAGGTCAATCACTTTTTTTCTCGGATTGATGTCGTTGCAGCCAACCTCATTCAAAACCTTTTTTGACTCGACATACATCCTGTTCCAGTTAATAAAACCCATTTTCCTAAAGTATTTCTCATGTCCGAAAAAGAGGTTTTGTCCGACTGAGAGACTGGTTATCAGCGATTGCTCCTGATATACCATCCCGACGCCCTCAGCGTTTGCTTGAAGAGGCGTTTTTGGAGCAAAAGGTTTTGAATGCATCATCATTTCTCCATCGTCCTGACTTTGCGAACCAATGATGATTTTTAATAGAGTTGACTTTCCTGCGCCATTTTCACCTATAAGACCAACTACCTCCCCTTCATAAATATCTAAGTCGACGCCTTTTAGCGCCTTAGTTTCATGAAAGGATTTTGAAATATTTTTTGCTTGAAATAAAAGTTTCCTGTCCATAGTCTGTTCCTCTACCTGATTGTCCTGAAATAACTCAAGTCGTAATGGGCGGTTAATTAATCGAATCTTACTTGCTTATTACTGTCGCTCCGCGCTTAACTGTAAGAATAACTGCAATGAGAATAATTACTCCTTCAATTCCCGTGCGGATAAATGGATTTATTCCAACCATTGTAAGTCCGTTAAACAGCACTGTCATGATGAGCACGCCGACAAGTGTATTTCTAACGCCGCCTTTGCCTCCGGAAAGAGCTGTACCGCCGATAACAACGGCAGCCTGAGCAGGGAACATCAGATTGGCTCCTATGCCAACCTGTCCCTGTCCTAATCGCAGTGCGCCGACAACACCCGCCATTCCAAAGCAAAAGCCTGCAAGCGAAAACACCATTATCTTCACCCTGCTAACGTTTACTCCGACAGCGCGAGGGATGGTTTCATCAGTACCAACAGCATATACATGCCGTCCGAATGCTGTGAACTCCTGAATATAATAGCATATTGCAAAGACAACTATAGCTACCCAAGCTATTATTGGAATACCGATAAAGTCCATCCTCGGAATTTCGCTGAAAAAAGGATCTTGAATAATAGGGTGTATGCCTCCATACGAAAGCATCCCTATCCCAATGCAGATGTTCATGAACGCAAAGCTGACCATGAAAGATGGAATTTTTAGTTTTACATGAACCACGCCAATTATAAACCCAACCAAAACGCTGCAAAAAACAGCTAAAACCAGCCCCCATACTCCCATATCCAAATTGCCTCTTGTATTGAGCAGAAAAACGCCTGCCAAAGACCCCGCCATTCCGACGGTGCCGTTTATTGACAAGTCAATACTGCCCAGCATAATCACGAAAGTAAGCCCCAGCGCGACCATCAGTGGAATAGACATTTGGTTTAAGATATTTATAAGGTTTCCCACGCTAAAAAACGCGCTGCCCATAAATGCAGTGAATGCGATAATCATGACAACAAGCACCATTACAGGCGCCCATTTCATAAGATGTTCTTTTTGACGGTCTGACCTTATTTTTGCTGCAAACTCGTCAGTAATCGTCAATGCCTGAGTACTCCCTCTAGCCATCACGGACTCTCCAATCTGCGGGTTTGTGTTAGTGCCCCGGTCTCCCTGTGGGTATTCTCCCACAGGGAAACCCAAGCATTGTTTAACATTTAAGTAGTTCTGCCTGCCAATAGTAGTAATGTGCCTTGTGATGCACTAGTTCATCGGTGAATCCCAGGACAATCCAAATGGTCTGCTAAAGTCAAATGTCGGAGTGTCTGCCATGAACTGTTGTACATTGTCAGCCGTTACGAGAACTGAAGGAGTAAAGAACTCTCTAAACTCTATAGGAAGCTCATACACATCGAGCATACCCGACCAAGCTGCATATGCAATTGCCAGTGTGTAGCTGCTTTGTAGATATCCGTTTGCCGAAACTGTTGCCAATGCGTTGCCGGCAGCGACTGCAGCAACCATGTCATCGGTCGCGTCAATACCGGTTACATAGACTTGTCCCAGCAGTCCTGCATTACTGAGAGCTTGAAGCGAACCTGTTGCCATATTGTCGTTAGCATTCCAGATTCCGCCGACATCCGGTGTAACCGAAAGCCATGTTTCGGTCAGCGTGAGAGCTTCGCTTGTCAGCCAGTTGCCTGTGTCTTCGTGTGCAACGGTTATTCCGGGGAACTCTGCCAAAGCAGCGTTAAATCCGAGCCTGCGGTCGATGGCAGCAGTGTTGCCCAGCATTCCTTCGATAACAAAGACATTGCCTTCTCCGCCCATCGCTTCAAAAATCAAGCGCGCAGTGTTGTAGCCGCCGGTAAAGTTGTCAGCGGAGGTGTGTATTACCCAGTTTGGTGTAAAGTCCATAGGACCAATACCATCAGGCTTGTTCCATGCAGTTCCGATATAACCGCCGCTTTCAGCTATTGCCTCTGCCAAAGCAGGTGCAATTGCTGACTCGTTGGGGTCTGCATAGGCGATAGCGTTACCACCTGCAAGCGCAGCGAATTGACGCATGTTGTTGATTTCTGCGTCATTTGAGCCGCCGGAGTCAAGTACTTGAATGGTATGTGCCTGTCCAATGCTTGTCAGCCATTGTGAGAACATATTCATTCCCTCAATTTTTGTGACAATATAGGGATTATCCAACCCGCGAATTGAAACTGCGACATAAAGATTTGTGTCCAATACTTCTTGCGGGATTTGCGAGACGTCAATAACAAAGTTATTCCAATCTACATTGCTCGCAGGGGGAGCCGGAGTCGGTGTTGGCGTTGGCGTCGGATCAGTGGTAGTGGTTGCGGGCTGTGATGCACCGTCATTACATGCGCTAAGCGGCACAACTAATAAGGTAATTGCCAGGATCACGAGAATGATTTTTTTCATTTGAATGCTCCTTCCATTTTTCCATTTTATTCATTATCTTTTATTAAACAAGCTTGATTCACAGCCTGATAATAACTACAAAAGTCGGTGCTAACAGCTCAAACGACTGGCAATTTTTTTGCGGTTTCCTGTCAAGTTTTCTAGATACTATCATATCGGAAACCCCATGTCAATATGTAATTACATAATTATATAACTATGTATCGCTATTTCTTTAAACATATGATAAAGTGTATGTCTTACAGGTTCAAATACTTCCGCGCGAAACTGCCCAAACTCGCCCGCCATCCTACTAGTCGGAGGTGCAAGAATGAAACAAATCAGAACTGTCACAGGCAATATTGAGCCGCACGAATTGGGATTTACCCAACCGCACGAGCATTTATTAATAAGCCGGGGTATTTCTTCTGATATAGACGCCGCGCTTTGCATAGACAATTTGGATAAAAGTATCGAAGAGGTTCTGGAGTATAAAAAAGCCGGCGGGGGCACAATAATAGATGCCCAGCCGGGCGGATGCAACCGTATGGCGGAGGGACTTGTAGAAATATCGGAGCGAACCGGTGTAAAGATCATCGCAACTACGGGATTTCACAAGCACATATTCTATTGCCAAAATCACTGGCTTTTCACACAAAGTAAAGACGTCATCCGAAATCTTTTTGTTCATGAGCTTGAAGTCGGAATGTTTACACAACTCGAAAAAAATATAAACTGCGAATACATTTCTGCCAGAGCCGGCATAGTAAAGGGCGCAAATGACTCTATAAATCTCACGCCGACATATGCAAAATGCTTCTCTGCTGCCGCGCAAGCTGCAAATCTCTGCGAGACGCCTTTTATGGTTCATATAGAACGAGGTTCCGATGCGATTTCACTCCTATGCGACATTTTATCTTGGGGCATAAAGCCGCATAGAATCATTTTCTGCCATCTTGATAGAGTAGTAATGCCTATTGATTTTTACAAGCGCTTTCTCGATTGCGGCATTTTTCTGGAGTTCGATACCATTGGCAGATTCAAATATCATAGCGACGAAGACGAAGCGGCTTTAATAAAGGAGCTCTTAGACCGCGGCTATGAAGAGCAAATATTATGCTCGTTGGACACTACCAGGCAGCGTCTTAAATCATATTGTAATGATGCAATAGGCTTGACATACTTGCTTACAAACTTCTTTCCCATGCTCAGACAGTACGGCGTCACGCAGCGGCAGCTAAATAAAATTTCCGGTCAGAATATTCAAAGAGCGTTTGCTTGAATCTGCCGGAATAACACAAAAGGTCTATACAATCAAGGAAGGATTTGCGACAGGGAAAAGTTTTTGACTTTTTCAAAAAAAGACTTCCGAAAAGCTCTCGGAAAAGAGCGCTTCAGAAGATACCCGATTTGCGGTTTAACGGTAAAGCCATAAAGCAGCACAGTCATCAGACAGCCGCCTTTGTCGCTCCGACGACAAGGGCGGCTTGGTTTTACGAGGGATAATACTTATAATGTACGTCCTGCTTCAAAAGCCGTTTCTAAATGGTTGTTCCAATTTGCCTCCCGTGCGGTCATATCATATTTAGTTGTGGAATCAAGTACGATAAATTCTTTTTCTTTTACACGGTCAAACAGCCTGTCTCCGAGCATGATGATTTTCATGGCATCGTATTGCCCTTTTTCTTTTAGTTGTTTTATAGAATTACCAGCAACGCAGAGAACTAAACCTTTTTCAAGCTGTTTCATCCTCCTATCTCCATACGCGAAACCATATGTCCAAACTCTGTCGAACCAGCCTACCAATTTTGCTGGTGCTTCTGTCCAGAAAATTGGGTAAATAAAAACGATTGCGTCGCTTGCGTTTATTTTATTCTGTTCGGCAATAACATCATCCGGCAAAGGCTCATCCAAAATGTAATTAGCCTCTCGCAGATACTCAGTCTCACTCATATCGGTACGGAAGCCCATTTTATATAAGTCAGACATTACATAAGTATGCCCGGCAGATTGCAAGCCTTGGATAAAGCTTTCCCGCAGATGGCGGGTAAACGAATCCTCACTCGGATGAGCATATACGATAAATATATTCATAATAAAGCCGTCACTTCCTCAATAATAGACGAGCCGGTCGAATTATCTCCGCTTAACCATTTCCATGTTTCATTAAGCCGCAATCTTCCGTCTGCAAGACGCTCTGGAGAAGATGTGCATACTCCTATCCGTATCTCTGCACGTATATTCATATGTTGATACCCAAATTCCAATCGTCCATCTTTATATGCTTTGCCTATCATAAAACCTTTTGCAATTCATTGCATTAAGCAACTTTCGTAAATCATTTTCTGTTAGCTTGCCAATGGGCGTAGGCTGCACGGTTGCTATCGGCAACTCAATAATTCTGCCAATATCTATATAAGATTTTTTCGTAAGCCCCGCTTGCGCCCAATCGTCAATAGCAACATATTGAAATTGAATAGTATCACTCTTGTGTTCGTATTGAGATGTAATCTGAAATACCGCCACTTCCTTTTCGTCAGATGACAATACTAAAACAGGGCGGCGTTTTCCTTCGCCGCCCCACGAAACATAGGCAATGTGAATGTCGTAAGGATTCATTAGCCATTTACCGCCCAATCGTAAATTTCGGGATGCTTATCTTTATCCACAATGACATTTCCGCTTTCGTCTGCTTCGAGCTTCACTCTTGGGATATTCCTTTTTGCAATAGCCGCTGTGAGCTGTTCCTCTAACGTAGGCGCAACCACAGGCTGAAAGGGCAATCTCCTTTCGGCTATGATTTGTCTGTAAAACATATCTATTGCCGTTGTCTGGTCAATACCCATGCGGTCTAAAAGCATGGTAGCGGCTTCCTTAACTGCCGTATCAATTTTCACGTTTATATTTGACTTGGTTGCTATCATCGCAATCACCTCTCTTCCAGTATAGTGTATTATAACGCCAATGTAAAGATATAGTCGTTATTTCGGAAAATATTCTCCTGTTTAAAAAGTTGCTCTTGACAATAACCCAAAGGAGTTGTTTTAATAACAACTCCTTTTGTAACTTCGCTAAGCTCTCCCCCTCTTCTTAGCGCAGCGTATGGGGTTGGGTTGTGCAAGCGCCTCGGTTACTACAGCTCCGTTTCACCTGCATCTTCTGTTCGCAGCGGCAGGACTTTCTACGTTACCATTGAGAATACGGTTAATCTACACGCATGTAAATGCGCCGTCGATTATCATATCGCTGCCATTTGTAAACTCGCTGCAGTCGCTTGCTAAATAAATGACCATTCCGGCAAGCTCTTCGGGTTTACCCATTCTTCCGGTAGGAGTTTGCTTCAGCCATTGGTCAATCCACTCCTTGCGAGTGTGAATCGTCATCTCGGTCTCAATATAGCCCGGGCTCAAACTATTCACTCGGATATTATGTTCCACCCACTCAACCGCAAGACTCTTTGACAGATGAACGACAGCGGCTTTACTGGCATTATATGACGCTTGTCTCTGCGGCCAATTTACTACTGTCCCAGACATTGAGGCAGTGTTGATAATGCTTCCCGGTCTTTTCATCTCAATTAGTTTTTTTGCAAAAGCAACTGCAACAAAGAACACGCCATTTAGGTTCACATTTATGACGTCAAGCCACTCTTTTGGCGTAACCTCCAGAGCAGGCTTGTGCAGACATACCCCGGCATTGTTGAACAATACGTCGAACTTCCCGAAGTCCGCCGCTATTTCATCCATAGTTGCATCAACTTCTTCCGGTTTTGTCACATCGCACTGATAAGCCTTAACTTTTACGCCCTGAGCCTTTTCAATCTCAAATGCGGTCTCTTTTGCCAACTGTCCGTTTAGGTCAATAATCGCTATCTGCGCCCCCGCTTGAGCCATTTTGTCCGCTACTACTTTGCCTATTCCGCGTGCGCCGCCTGTTACAATGGCGGTCTTCCCTTCCAAAGAAAACATACAGTCTTTACCCATTTGGCATTACTCCTCCTTTTAGTGTGCGCTCCCAAAAAATACTGCCGCCCACCTTCTTGGCAGGTTTTCAGAGACGCCCTTGTATTACTCCGTAACGTTAATAATCACTTTCATTGTTGTTTCTCTATTTGCATCAATATAATCATACGCCTGCTTGTATTCCTTAAATTGAAATTGCTTAGTTATGAGCGGCGCCAGTATAAGCTTATTTTCAGCAAAGAGCTCCAACGCGGTTATATAGTCTTCATTGCGATACATCATGCTGCTGTTGATGCACAACTCATGGTCATTTGCAACGGCAAGATTGATCTTTGCCATATCATCAAACACTGCCACAAGAACTATCGTAGAGCCTTTTCGCGCATACTTGATTGCCTGTCCCATTGTAATATCATTTCCGGCACAATCGAAAATTATATCTGCCTTATCGGGACCAAAATGCTCTGCGATTGCATCTCCCAAATCAGTATTCGCAGTATTTACACATATATCTACCCCGCACTCTTTTGCTTTGCTCAATCGCCAGTCACTGACGTCGGTTATCATCACTTTCTCCGCTCCCATGCCCTTAGCTACTTGAGCAAGAATGTTTCCTATCGGTCCTGCACCCAAGACAATAATGCGCAGCCCTTTTACGTCTCCGGCTCTTCGCACTGCATGAACGCCCACTGCCAAAGGCTCAACCATAGCGCCCTCGTCAAAGCTCATGCCATCAGGTAACGGCGTCACCTTGGCTTGGTCAATGACAAAAAATTGTGACGCCGCGCCGGTGTCCTGAAATCCCATAACCTTTAGCACTTCGCAAAGGTTGTACTTACCTGTGCGGCAAGGATAACATTTCCCGCACACGATTTGCGGCTGAATTGTGACCGCCTGCCCAATCCGTAGCGACTGCACTCCTTCCCCTAGCTGTTCTATCTCGGCGGACACCTCATGCCCCTGTGTGACAGGATATGGTGTAAATGGGTGCTTGCCATGATAGACGTGGATATCGGAACCGCATATACCTATTTTTTTCATACGCAACAACACCTCGCCTTTTCCGGGCTTAGGCGTCTCTACTTCCCGAAATTCAATCTGACCCGGACTTGTCATTACCTGCTGCAACATAAATAGTACCTCCTTTTATCATAATATTGCGACCAAGCGACGAAATGATTTCGCCGTGTCGCCAAACGCACAGCGTTTGCATCTCGCTTCGCTTGATGATTCAGTAAATCAGTCGATCTTAGAACTTCCACTGATTTCAGACGATAGTACGACCGCCGCCTAATGAGACGGGGACTTACTGATTTGTTAAATGACTCCCCTTTTGCGAAGTGATTGAATAATATTTTCAACTGCCATTTCACTCATCACATCGACAGCGCCAATTGTCGATCCGGCACAATGCGAACCTACTACCACGTTGTCAAGCTCAAGAAGCTTTGAGTTTTCCGGCGGTTCTTGCTCAAAAACATCTACACCTGCACCTAAAATCAAATTGCTTTTCAGCGCCTCGTACAAATCGTCTTCATTTACGATTCCGCCGCGCGCTGTATTGATGATAATGAGGTTTTTATTTGCTTTCTGTAGATTTTTTGCATTTATTAAAAACTTCGTTTCCTCAGTCAGCGGCATATGCAGGCTCAAGAAATCGCATTGCTCGAGCATCTGATCAACGTTTGCAAACGTGATATTATTTGCGCGTATATATTCATCGTCACGAAAAACATCATATCCATAAACGTCCATGCTAAAACCCTTTGCCCGCGAGACCACACCTCTGCCGATTGCTCCAAGTCCGGCAACGCCAATTTTTTTGCCGAAAACATCAGTTGAAACTTTTTTGCTCCAATCTCCATTGCGGCATCCGCGGTCAATCTCCACAACTTTCCTGGCAACAGAAAGTATCAGCGCAAAAGCGTAGTCTGCCACAGCTTCGCTGTTTGCATTTCGTGTTATCGAAACCTCAATACCCTGCTCCTTACAATACTCCAAGTCAATGTTGTCTGTACCCACGCCGTATTTGGATATCGCCTTGAGATTCCCGGCAGAAATAACATCTTTGTCCAACGGATCGACTCCAACGATAATCCCATCCATGCCTTTAATGCTTTCAAGTATGTCCGTTTTACTCATAATGCCTCCGACCGGGTTGAGAACATAGTCAATGCCGGACTCTGTGAGCATCTTGTAGGGTTTATCGCTGTATTTTGCAAATGACCTTGGTGTTATGAGAATTTTAGCCATTTTCTTGTCCCCCAACTACAATGAAAATATCAAATTTCTACTTTGAAATACTGACATGGAAGCGATTCTTTTCTCCGCAATAACGTGCGATAGAGTATTCAAACGGTATGTCGTGTTGGTCATATGCTACCGACTCAACATAGCAAATCGGACTGCCCTTTTTTACGTTTAGAACATCGGATTCAAGTGTCCTTGCCAACGTTGCCTCAAAGACACGCTCAACTCTTGACACCGCAATCCGGTATTTTTCTTCGAGTGTTTCATAAAGAGAGATATCCGTAAAATCCAACGAAAGTAACTCTGACATGCTCTGATATGGCAGGTATGTCTCCAATAAAACAACCGGCTCATCCTCTACTGAACGCACTCGTTTGAGAAAGACGCAGCGTTTGTCTGAAAGATTAAGCTTCTTTGCCGCTTTTTCACATTCCCTTGCTTCAAAAGCCAATACACGAGTTTTTGGCGTCAGATTCTTCCCTCTCATTTCCAAATTGAAGCTTTGAACTACGTCAAAAAATGAGTTGTGAACCTTTGGCGACGCCACAGTAACACGTCTGTTCATTTTATGAAGACGCCCTTCGGACACCAATTCATTTATCGCCTGCCTCAATGTCGGTCGGCTAATCCCAAACACCTCGCAAAACTGCTGCTCTGTCGGGATAGTGTGCCCTACTTTCCAACGCCCGGTCCGGATATTGTCCAGAATATATTCTTTTAGCTGATAGTACAGTGGAATTGGAACACTACGATTAAGCGAAGCCAACTCATCAATTACAATTTGCATCTTATTCACACCCATTTTTTTGATTTAAATTTCCCTCTCCGCTTCCATCATTTATGCTAACACGCAACGATAATATTGTCAATACGTAATTACATTTGAAAGAACCTGAAAACTAATTTAAGTTGCACTTCACAGGAGGCATGGAAACCGTATCATTTACCTGTCATCTAAGCACCCGTTATCCTGTAACAGTTTTAACTGCAAAAATGAGGGATTGGTTCCGGCAAAAGACTTGACGCCGAATCAGCTATTGGGCTTTATAACCCTCGGCAGCAGATAGAAACTCAACCCGCCTACAATCCCAAAAATGGATATGATGATGTAAACTTGCTGTAGCGTAAATATCCCTGCAAGCAGAGCAATGACCAAACTTAAGCAAATCATTATTATGTTTTGCCCGACGCCGCAAAAAGACATCACCGTTGCTCTGCCTTCTTCTTTAATTTCGTTTTGCAAAATGTTCACCAGCAAAATCTCCACAATAGCCATAACCATAAACGCAAGACCGAAAATCAAAATGGCATACCGGTTCCACACCAATGCGAAGACTGTCAGCACGGCACACGCAAGGCAATTAAGAAGAAAAAGCTGCTTCACGGACGTAATCTTTTTTTGCACCATTGGCGCAAGAATATCACCCAAAGCAACGAAAGCAAACCGCACAGAAAGAATAACACTAACCCATATATTACTCAGCCCGAAGTCGTTTATAATGAGTGCGTCAAACTCATCCAAGTACCCCCCAAGGCTTGCAAAAAGAATTATAAACAAAATGGCAATGATGGCAAGGCTGCTCCCTTTGATAAAAACGCCCGCTTGCTTAAATGTTTCGAAGAAGCCTGTTGACTTTTTGTCAAGCTTTTCCGAATAGAAGTTTTTCTCCCGAATTTGCATAGCAAATATCACATTGATAAAGCATATTGCAGCAGATATAAGCGCAATAATTTCAATACTTATAAAGCTCGCCATAATGCCCGCCGAAACAATCCCGAAAAGAGCGCCTACATTTGCAAAGAACTTTGCTTTTCCATAGACTTTGGTAAAGTCTTCTTCGTGTCCGTCACTCTTCAGGTTGTCAAAAATCAAGCCTTCTTCCGTCCCGGATGTAAAAGCTCCCGCAACAGCCCAAAAAACAAATCCGAGAGCAAACATAGAAAACGTATGCGAAAAAAACCATACAACAAAGCATATGCCCTGTAGGACGGTCGCTATAGCAAGCATATTTCTTCTGTTCCATCTGTCTGCCAGGATTCCGGACGGAACTTCAAATGCGATTGAAAACGCGCTCCAAAGTGCAATTAACACAGCAATTTCAGTGACTGACTTACCTCTTTGAATAAACAAAATTGTATAAAAAGCGTATATAGGTAAGCACTCACTTATGAACTTGTAGATATATAGCAATTTTACATTAAATGTCTTCATTTCTTTTCCCTCCAAATATTTATCAGTATCTTAAGCAGAATGGATTTATTTGGAGGTCCGCGGTTTTTTACACTATGAGAAGCTTAACAAGGAGGTCTGATTGTGTGCATATTCAATGGCTCCTTTTGGTGATTGCATAATTATAGCACATACACATGGACAAATCTATTTGAAATTTCCAATCACAAGAAATGCAAAAAAAGTCTTGACATCTTGAGCGCAATGTGGTTAACTGCTAAAAAATGAAGGAGGGGTTTTCGGTGAAAGCGTTTCAAATGACAACGAATAATTGGCAATGGCGTGTGTCCGTGTATTTCACTGAGCCACGTCTTATTTGAGTTGATATTATATAACTTCGAATAATAATGTGCCGGTGAAATGCCGGTACATTTTTTATTGTCTTAAAACAAATATACAGCAGAAAAAGAAAGGAAATTTAGAACATGAAAAAGGTATTAGCGATTTTGGCAGCAATGGCTATAGTAGTTATTGGACTCACAGGCTGTTCCGGCGGAGAACAGCCGAACAACGAGATGTTGCGAATAGGCATTATTCAGTTCGCTCCCCACCCGTCACTTGATAATTGCCGCGATGGGTTTGTCGATGGTATGAGCGCTTTGGGATTCGGCGATGACAGGGTGATTATTGACTACCAAAACGCAAACGCGGATATGAACCTTGCCAACACAATAGCGCAAAAAATGGTAGCGGATAATGCTGATTTAATTGTAGGCATCGCCACGCCCGCGGCGCAAGCGGCTTTCAACGCGATTGATGGTACGGATATTCCGATCGTCTTTATCGCCGTATCTGACCCCGTTGCCGCAGGATTGTCGGGACATGCGAATGTAACCGGAGTAAGCGACGTGCTTCAGGTCGGCGAGCAAATTGCGTTAGTGAGAGCGCTGCTGCCGGAGGCTGAAACTGTTGGGGCTCTTTTCAACACAGGAGAGGTTAATTCCGTAAAACAAGTAAATATGCTTGGTGAAGCGGCAGAAAGCGGAGGGCTTAGCTTTCAAACGGCTACAGTAACAGGGGTGTCCGATGTTTCTCTTGCGCTTGAGAGCCTTTTGCCGAGAATAGATGTTTTAATCAATGTTCTCGATAACACCGTTGTAAGCGCAATGCCGACAATCGCCGACATTTGCAGCCAAAGAGGAATAGCGATTATTGGCTCGGAAGAGGAGCAAGTCCGCAACGGGGCGTTGGCAAGCAGCGGATTTGATTATCTTGACGCGGGCAAACAAGGTGCGGAGTTAGCGGTTCGCATATTAAACGGCGAGAGAAACATTCCGTTTGAGCTTGTAAAAGACACGCAAATCGTAATCAACGAAACGGTCGCCGCAGCATTAAACGTCACAGTGCCGGAAGAAATCGCGGCAACAGCTCATTTTATAAGATAACAGGCGGGCGGCGCCTGCCGCCCCCGTAAAGGAATGATTACTATTAATTTTATTATCAGCGTACTCCAACAGGGGTTAATATTTGGAATCATCGCTCTGGGCGTGTATATATCCTACAAGATATTAGATTTTCCTGATTTGACGGTGGATGGCTCATACGCGCTCGGAGCGTCGGTTGCAGCAGTCTCAATTCTTGCGGGCGTAAACCCCTGGCTCGCTTGTCTGCTCGCGCTATTGTGCGGATTTATGGCGGGAATTGTTACGGGGCTGCTGCACGTTTACGGCAAAATCACCAACTTATTATGCGGTATTATTACCATGACCGCGTTGTATTCGGTGAATTTAGTTATCATGGGCGGACGCCCGAACATATCGCTTGCCGGACAGGCGAATCTATTCAGAAGCAATCTGTTTGGGATTGCCACAAACAACGCAGTTATAAGATTGATTATGATTGCAGTGATTGTAGTTATTATCAAACTGATTCTCGACTGGTTTTTCAGAACTAAAATGGGAATGCTGATTCGTGCGGTAGGCAGCAATTCGCAGTTGGTGACTTCAATCGGCGGAAACAACGGGCTATACAAGATTATAGGCTTGTCAATTTCCAACGGCCTTGCCTCGCTAGCCGGTTCTCTAATGTCTCAACTGCAAAACTTCGCCGATGTTGGGATGAGTGTCGGTGTGATTGTATTGGGCTTAACTTCCGTAATACTGGGGATAACTATAGCCGGCAGATTAAAATTCATATCCGGCTCAACGGCGTCGGTGTTTGGCGCGGTGATCTATCAATCGGTAATCGGCACGGCGTTATTCCTTGGGATGCCGACAGCATATTTGCGTCTGACAATGGCGATGTTGCTGGTTACAATTCTTTTGGTTGGCGGAATAAAGCGAGGGGGTACAGTTAAATGATAGAGGTTAAAAATATATATCATACTTTCAATAAAAACACGCTCTATCACTTAGATCTCTTCAAAGATTTTTCGCTTACAATTAACAATGGTGATTTTATCTCTCTTATCGGCAGTAACGGGGCGGGTAAATCGACTTTGCTGAATATGCTTGCGGGTTCATTTGTCCCTGACAGAGGTCAAATCCTTATTGATCAGCTCAATATAACGCATCAAAAGGAATATGTCCGTGCAAAGCATATCGGCAGGGTATTCCAAGACCCTAATATGGGCAATTGCCCTGATATGAGTATTCGCGAAAACTTGTCCATTGCGTATAATAAGATGAAGAAATTCAATCTTTCACGCGGCGTCGAGCGTAAAAATGAGCCGTTTTTCTTAGAGCAATTGGAAGCATTTAATATGGGGTTAGAAAATTTCATAAATATACCCGCAGGTTCTTTATCCGGCGGGCAAAGGCAAGCGTTGTCGCTGCTAATGGCAACTATTACTGAGCCTAAGCTGCTTTTGCTTGATGAGCACACGGCAGCGCTGGACCCTGTTACCTCAAAAACTGTTATGGAAAAAACAAAACAAATCGTTGAAACAAAGAACATAACCACGCTAATGGTTACGCATAATTTAAATTACGCGATTGAATACGGAAATCGCTTGGTGCTGATACACAAGGGCGAGGTTATATTTGACGTAGGCGGAAAAGAAAAGGCGGAGCTAACCAAGCATAAGTTACTTGATATTTTCACCAATTCGGTGCCGAACGATGCGCTAAGCGATGTTATGGCGTTTGGCTAGGATGAGTGAGCGGACTAAAATGAGGTCATTACTACAGGAATAAGCCCCTCACTTATTTTGATGAGGAGTATAGAGAATCTGACCCCGATGTGGAAATAGCCATCCCCGTTGATAGTTGTTTTTGTGTCAGCTCGACATTTTTCGAGCGTCGATAAGGGCTTGGACAATGGCAAACTCCGGTTCAAGGGCATTCCATTCTTTACGAAATTCGGGGTCTTGTAATTGTTCATCAAGAAATTCTTTAAATTCACTCATCACGGTTCTCCTCCCTGCTTAAAAATCAGAACGGTATTGCTTTGCTTTTTCTTCTTCTTCCGGCGGGGTTTTGTCCGTTTTCTTAACGAAACCATGTGTAATTATTATTCGCCATCCGACAACAAAAAAAATGGCTCGCGGCGTTAGCTCACCTGATAAATCAATGGTTTGTACTTTGGGGACGGGATTTTCAACCCACTTTCTTTTGCTTCTTCAAGCCATAATCTCTGAGCAATTAAAACCTCCTCTAATGCCTTTTGCGGCGTTGCACCTGAAGCGCTGCAAAACCTTAAATCCGGTATATCCGCAATATAGCTCTTGTCTTCATCGCTGTAGAATATGTTGATGTGATAATCTCTCAATGCTCAATCCTCCATTTTCAAGCTGTATTTCTCTATCAAAGATAAAAACTGCTTTATCTGATATGGTTTTGCTTTGCCGTTTTCATCCTGTAAATTAATAAACTCAGCGACTTTTGTGTTTTTGTATATTCGATGGCTGCCTTCTTGTCTGGTGCGAGTGAAGCCAAAAGCTTCAACAAGTGCAGTAAAGTCACTATACTGTACGTTCTTCTGATTGTTAATGATTTTCGAAAACAGTTTCTTTTTGTTCAAGTTAATAACCAACTATCTCTGTGATACTGTACATACGTCCGCTTGTGCACTACTTCTTCTTTTGAACTTCTATTAGTGCATTATACCAAATTATCGTTTCTTCATTTAACCTTTTGTATATAAGTAACCGCCAACCTAGCAATATGATGTATGTTCCAAGGATGATGGATAAGGCAATGTATACAGAACTGCTCAACAAAAGTGTCAAATTTGCATTGCATTAGCTTTATTGTGTACCGTATTGCAGCTAGCGAAGTAATCAATACTATGATTCCAATAGTTAACCTATCCATATTGCAGACACCGCTCGGATTCATCCAGACGATATGCGGATAGTTCTTTCTTCTGATAATCCATATAACAGCACCCCACGCCTCTTTATCGCCTCATATATCATCCCTAGCAGAGCTTATGAAAACAGCCCTTTTCCGTTGCTGTCTGACTTTTCGTACAATCTATGATACCACTTGTTGCCATCATAGGCAATAAAAAGAAAAGGACTAAGAAGTTTACTACATATTTTGAAAGGCTTCCATGCCCATAACAACCATATCCCCGAAACCGTTTTTGATGAGAAAAACAGGCTGTGACGTTTCGTGTACGGTCTTTGATATATCTGCAAAGTTGTTCCGCAAATCTGATACAGGTCTGATCAATTTCGTGTTTGTGTTTGTGCCCATGTCAAACACCTCTTGAAATTATTTTAGCGTAATTGTGCTAATTTGTCAATGTGATTATTATGGGCATCTCACGGCGGTGCCGCCGCTCCTATGACACGGAAGTCAATTTATATCGGGCGTTTGAGCCCGTCCGTATAAAATCACGTTGACGCGGGGAGTTCTTCATCGTCTACATAAAGAAACACCCCCACAGAAAAGATATTTTCCCCATGTGTAATATCTATATGCCCATCATATTTTTCTACGGATTTTCTGACATTCTTTAGACCGTGACCGTGTTCGTTGCCGCCTTTTAACGAAGCTATTATGCTTTCTTCCCCTTTCTTTTTTTCCGTATATCGTATTTCACCATCAAATGTGTTTTCTATCTGGATAAAAAGACTGCTCTTGCTATATTCAATATCCAGTTTTATCATTTTGTCCTCGACTTTTGCCACGGCATCAAGGGCATTATCTAAGAGATTACCAAGAATGGTTACAATGTCAGCTACTTCGACATCTAGGGATAAAGGAATAAGCGTTTTTATATCAACATTGATGTTGTTCTCTTTGGCATTTCTTAGTTTGAAATTGATAATACTGTCAAAAGCTATGTTCCCGGTATCTGCGTAAATTTTGCTTTCCTCTATATCACCAAGCAAACGATTAAGATAATTCGCAGCCATTTCGTTGTCTGCCACATAGCCTTTTAACGTAGCAAAATGAGTTTTCATATCATGCCGGATAGACTTTGCTTCATCCATTGATTCTTGCATGAGATGGCATTGAGCAAGGTAATATTCTTTTTCCTGTGAGTGTAGTGCAGATTTCATTTTTTCACCATAACTTGCGGAAAGTGCGTCAAACAAATAAAAGGGTATAACATTGGCTGTGAGCAAAATAGAGCCAAGAAAGATACTGCCTACTGCATCTAAGTCTATCGTATAGAAAAATACCATAAGCGATGTAAGTATCGGCACTATCAGAATGAATATCCAAAATCTGGGAAACACAACTGCGTTATTTTTTATATGCCTTAAACGCCTTAAAACTAACGCAACCAAATATAAAAGCAGGCATGAAAAGATTTGAAATACATTTTTTTCATAAACACCTGAGAAGACTGGGACAAAGATTACGAAAGTAGCAGCAAAAATAGCTGTTACATACGATAGAACTACGATACTGGCTATCGCAATAATTCTTCTTTTTACAGAGGATTCATAATTGAGCGTGATTACAAGAATTAAGGTTACGCCAATTGCGATGGATAAAGTGTTGGGTATAGCATCAAGTAAAAACATAGCTACAAGGAGTGACCCAACAGAAAAGAGCAAATAGGAGCATATGACGACAGGAAGTTTCGTCTTTCTTTTTTGAAAAAACACCCCCATGAGTCTTTCTACCGCGAGTACTTCGATAATGGTACAAAAAAAATGTAAAATGGTAATAATATCTAAATACATAAGCATTTTACGACTTCCTCCTTTTCTTCATTATTGCATAATATGCTTCTCTTACGTCGCTTCTTCTGTTTGGGCTGATAGGTAAAGGTGTTGCCCTGTTTGCCAGAAAAAGCTGATTGAATTTGACCGCCGTTATATAGTCATAATTGACTGCATAGGAGGCGTGGATTAAAAGGAAGTCAAACTTTTTCAGCTGTTCTTGATAAACCTCTTTCAATGACCCGTAAAACTCTTCTTTCTTACCGCTTGCAAAGTGAAGTATCAACTTTCTGTCAATGCTTTCCAAATAGATTATATCCTTTACTTTTACTTTGAGAGTGCCATGCCCTTTCTTGTATGTGAAATCCATGGACCAAAGCCCGGAAATTTTTAAATATACGTCTATGATTTGCTCTATTTTTTTATAATCCAAAGGCTTTATAAGAAAATTCAAAGGGCGTATATCAAACAGCTTCATAGAATATTTCTTTTCCCATGAAATATAGACGATAGAAACCATATTGTTTTGTTGAGTGTCACGAATAAGCCGTCCAACCTCGACGCCGCTGATTTCACCTTTTGCAAATTCAATATCAAGAAAAATTAAATCATAATGCGCTCCGGCGTCCATTTTCCGGCACAATTGTTCCCCTGTATAAAAAACGTCAATTTCATACTTTACGTTCAGTTTGCCAAACATATCAATCAAGGCACGTTCCAACTCCGACCCTATATGCTGTTCATCATCACAGATAGCAACGATAACCATAAAATTAATTCCCTCTCCCTTTCGGCAAAATTATCTTAAAATGGAAATTGCCGTGTTTGTCGTTTTGCACTTTCTCTATACTAAATTTTACAACAAACTCTGCCCGTTGGCAAACCTAATAGTTACTGCAAAATTCCTTATAGTTACTGCAATTTCTCGCACATTAAAAATTTTCTGATATACTCAATAATGAGTACGAAGCGAAGCTGATTTATGGCGGGTTTGCGCTGTTCGTCTGCGCCGCTGAGCAAAAAACTGGAGGTAGAAAATGAGGAAACGATTACTGGCACTACTGGCATTGCTGATGGCTCTGTCAATGATTCTGGCTTTGTCCGGCTGTAATTCAGGCAATGTTTCGCAAGTGGAGCAAGACCCGCCGCAAACTACAGAAACAACACAAGGGGATTCGCAGGGAGTAACGCCGGGGCAAGACTCTCGCCCCGTCATTCACGGGCTTATTACCCGTGTGGAGTATGGCGATAATGTCGCCTACATCTTCGGCTCACTTCATTCCGGCAGGGCTGATTGGTTTCCGTTGAGTCCTATTGTGGAAGACGCGATGTCCCGGGCTGATGTTTTTGCATTTGAGATCGATATGTCACTCATGGGAACGCAAGAGGTCTCGGACCATTTAGACAGTCTTATTCTATTGCCGGATGGTCAAACACTACAGGATGTTTTATCTCCCGAAAGCATGGATAATTTTATTGAAAAAATAGGGACAGTTCCGTTTTTATCCGACAATGCGGAAAATTTCAGAGAATTACCGCTAACGCCTGTTGCAATCCTTATGCTTGTTATACTGCCGGAAATAACGGCACACTTAGATATTGAGAGCGAATACTCAGTTGACGACTATGTAAATACTTTTGCATTGGAAAACGATAGACCCTCTATTGGCTTGACGAGTATTTTTGATGAACTCGACTTACTTTACGGTGTGCCTATGGAAATACAAGCAACCATATTTGATGGTGATACTCTTGCAGATTGGGAAACAATAATAGCGGCTTTAGATGATATTGCTTTGGTGGAAGCTTATGAAGCGCAAGACCTCGTGTTGTTGCAAAACGCTTTTGCGGCAAGTAGGGATGATTCTATTTATGGACAGCATTTTCATAATGTGAACTGGAATATGCGCTGTCATATCTTCGCAAATGAAATTGCGCGGCTTTTACAAGAAACGGAAGAACCTACTACTTATTTCGTAACCGTTGGTATAAGCCACATAATTGGCGGTGACTTTGGTAAAGTTCTTGAAATCCTTGAAAATTCGGGCTTTGAAGTCACACCTCTTTGGAGTTGAGGAGTGAACTTATGAAACTTATTAAAAAGGTACTGACAATATCAATAATCTTATCATTACTCTTAACTATTCCCTTTACAACGCAAGCATCACAAGAAGAAGAGCAATGGCTTCCTTTGCGAGCACTCTTTGAGGAAATCGGAGCCAACGTGACTTGGCAAAGTGAAGACAGAACAATTCATGTTGATTTGGGTTTGCACAATTTCGTCTACCTCACCCGGCAGACCACAGTTAATGTCAATGGCATAAGCACGGCTTTGCAACAAGGCATTGTCTTGCAAGAGGGTCTGTCTTTTATCGCAATAAGTGATTTTATGTTAACTATTGAATTTCTTGAAATGAATCGTCTAGCCCTACGGCAAACTCCGAGCGAAGCCGCCCTTGTATTTACGACGGGTTTATTTGGTCAAGGAACTACGGAGCAAAACGCGGAAGTAGCCGGCATTCTTGGCGAGGATGCTGAGCATGAGTTTGGAGTTTATTTTTTCTGGTATAATACCGTCCATGAAGTAGGACATGCTATTGTAGCTTTTAATGGAGCAGAGCCTATGCACATGGTTGATGAAGAAATATTGGTTAATGAGTTTGCAATAGCATATTGGTTGCATTATGGCGAAGAAGACAAACTTGATGAGTTGCAGACAATTGTTTCATATGCCTTGGAAAACGTTGTTCGCCCTGTGCCCGAAGGTGTATCTCATATCGAGTACGGACGAGAAATGATTGCCACCGGAAACCAGGACTTCTTTACTTTCAATAACTACGGCTGGTTTCAGTTCAATATGGTCAATGACGCTTTGCAACGCAGACGGGCTTTGCGGGATGTGCTTGAAGAGATGGGTGTTACAGACATTCAACCGCAATCTCAAAAAACATTTGCATACCCTGTGCTGGACGAAGATGCTATAGTGTCAATCATTGCGGATTCCCTCAACACAATGAGTGAGTGGAGCGCAGTTATTCCTAATAGTGCGTACCTTGTCCGCGATAATAACCCCGGTGAGCATAATTTGCAAATAATAAGCGCCACATCTGCTGCACGCCATCGCGAGTTAGGGAAGTTAAGAACAATATTAAATACTGCCGGATAAGACGAATTTCTTCCTGAGCATTTTTTGAATAAGCAAAAAAGCGGACAACTGTTAATCGTTTTAGTTCTTGCCGTAATCGTATTCCAAGTGCTGAAGCAGCAGAAGAAGAACGGTAAGTAGGGCTTTATCAGCGTATGCATCAATTTTTCAGGAGGGGAGGGTGTACAAAAAGAAAAATAGGAGAGCAGGAAGCGGCGGAAAAGAAATGACTATAATTAATGAGCCGAGTGTTCTTACAACTTCAAATGCTGTAAGAACACTCGGCATGGTTGCGGGGGAGGGATTTGAACCCTCGACCTTTGGGTTATGAGGGTAAAAAGTGCCGTTTCGCAACCTTTCGTACTGTTTAGAAAGCTACTGTATATTGAGTTTTTTCGGTACCGCCTTTTGCTGTTTTTTCGTATCTTTTAGTGGTTTCTGAAACTGTTAAGCACCTAATAAACACCAAACTCGAATTCATTTCATCAGATGGCTTCTGGATAGAGGTTATTCCAGTATTCCGTTGCCTGACTGTTTAATTCCTCCACTGAGGTATTATCAAGCAAATACTTCTTTCGCCATTCGGTATAGTCGAATGGCTCTTTTAGTATCAGCGCAATAAACCGCTCGGCTTCAACAACACCGAGGTTCTTCACTAATAATTCCATTGCGGTGGATTTGAGCAATGTATCTGTCATAGCGCGCTCCATATTATACCTTGCTATCCTACTGAGCTTCTTTCCAGCTCGACGCAACAGCAAATAATTCATCTACTGTCTTATTGTCGTACAAATCACGCTGCCAAACAGTATAGTCAAACGGCTCTTTTATGAGAAGCGATATGAACCTTTCTGTTTGAACGATTCCGAAATTCTCTATCAGGCATTTTACAGCGCTTTGTTTCAATACAGTATCATTCATGCATCGTCACCTTCTATCATTATAAAATCAACAGGATTGATTATACTGATTCTTTCGTCTTTATGCTTTAGCAGTTTATCGTCAGTGGTCAGAAAATAGTCGCATTTCGCATATATGGCACAAGCTAAATGAGAAGCGTCTTTCGTCTTTATTCCTTTTGCGCTGATTTCGTTTGCTATGGTTACAACTTCTTCCGATTTGTCAACATAATCGCTTGCGTGTTTCAAAAAGTCCTGAATGACGAGCTTCCTTAACGCATAGGGGTTATCGTTATTCTCATACTCCAAAATAACCGATGACACAAACGATATTCTTTTTTCGGTAATCTGGTGCTGTATAAAAAGTTTGGCTTTCGTTTCCAATTCAATGCGAAGCTGTGTCTGGTCATCGTATGGACGGTTAAAACAGCAGTTATCAAGATATATTCTGGCTTTCTTCATATACTCGCTCTCCTGATGTGAGTATACCTCAAATCAAGACTTAATGCAATCAGTTTGGTTGTTTTTTCGCGATGCAAAAGGCTGTATAAATAAGCCGAGTGTTCTTACAACTTCAAATGCTGTAAAACACTCGGCATGGTTGCGGGGGAGGGATTTGAACCCTCGACCTTTGGGTTATGAGCCCAACGAGCTACCGGACTGCTCCACCCCGCGATATCGCTCAATAGTGCCGGCTTTCTCGCCGGCAAAGGACATACTAACACAATCCGGAGCGTTCGTCAATAGTTTTTGCCAAAGTTTTAGCATACGCATATGGGTGGATCTCACAGGTCACTGGGGTATCCGAAAACTCGCAATGGCTACAGTCTCAATCACACAATTTAGCAGTTTTTCCAAGTAACTGCCGCAAATGACGTGTATTGACTGTAGCCAACCTGTGTTTCCGGATACACAGTGACATGTAGTGGGTGGCTGGCAAGCCTTGCGTCCCTCTGATGATTATTTGCTACAGTGCCGAGCGAAATGCGTTAACCTTGTCCATGAAGTTCCGAACTCTTGCCTCATCGACCAGATTCTCGAACTTCCCATCTTTTTTAAACGTGGTTCCAACAACAGCGCCATCCGAAGCAGACAACTGGCGCTCAACATTCTCAAGCCGCATCCCGGTATTGCAGAAAACGACAGTGTCCGGAACCGCTTTTTTTACCAAGTTCATCACCTGAGTGTCGGCTTGCGCACCGGCGGTTAATCCAGATACGCACAGTGCATCCGGGCGATTGTTGAAAACGGTTGACTTGGCAATGTCACTGATATCCCGCTCCCCAAGATAGCGGGCTGCTTCCGGTACAATATTATATAATAGCTTCAGGTCGCCTCTGCCGACATGATGCTTATGCCGCACGGTCCTCCCTACGCAAGTATCCCACAAACCGAAATCGCTTGCGTACACGCCAGTTATAATTTCGCGGATAAAAAGCGCACCCGTGGCGGCTGCCAAATCGATAGACGCTATGGGATCCCATAACACATTAACTCCAAATGGGACTTTAATTTCGGATTTTAGCTCACCGATAATCCTCGCCATACTGGCTGTCGTGATGGCGTCAACGGAAGTCATATACGGCAGACTGAACTCATTTGAGAACATGACCGCGTCAACACCGCCGTTTTGCAACGCCATCAAATCCTGACGAGCCAAGTCCACCACCATCTCCATACCCGCCTTATGGTCAAACTCCGGGTCGCCGGGGAGTGCCTGGAAATGGCACATAGCGATAATAGGTTTCTTTGTGTAAAATACTTCTTCGATCCACTGCATGATCTTACTCCTTGTTACATATTCTTTAAAGCGTGCATACTGTCACGTGTCTCCAAGTACAACTTGGTATATACTTCTTTATATGGCTGATACTGTGATGTTTTTATAAAATCAGGTTTTGTCTGTCCTGAAAAACGGATGACCTTTGAAATATCTTCTATGCTCCCGAATGCCCCGGTGCTGAGCGCTGCAAGCAGTGCATCGCCAAACGCCGCTCCATACTCATCTCCAATCTTCAGCGGCTTACCGGTTATATCTGATACAATCTGCATCCATCTGGAATTCTTTGTGCCGCCACCGACAACAATTATCTGCTTTGTCTCCATACCCATCTCGGCATATCCGGCGAAATGCTGTGCTATCCCATATCCCACGCCTTCCATACAGGCTTGGAAAAGATGCCCTCTTGTATGGTGCAGAGTGAGTCCGAAAAAAGCGCCCCTTGCCAATGGATCATTTATAGGCGTTCTCTCCCCGCTGAAATACGGCAGACAAATCAAGCCATCACTTCCGGGCGGCACCCCCATGCATTCACTTATCAGCAGTTGATACGCATCCTCTTCGCCATTATCCTGGCGAATGCGCAAATCTTTAGACAGTTGGTCGCGAAACCATCTTGTGAGAGTTCCGGTCGTGGACATCCCCGATGCAACCATATATGTGTCCTTAAACAAGAAAGGTCCCGCCCAAAATCTGCGATCTACAATGAGCTTTGGCACAACATGAATTATGTATACCGAAGACCCGAACATCAGTAGCATATCCCCGGGCATGAACACCCCTACGCCTACTGCGTCTGCAGCCGCATCAGCAGTGCCGGTAGTGACCGGAGTGCCCTCAGCCAGACCCGTTGCCCTTGCTGCTTCCTTTGAAACCACACCAATGACCTCGTCCCCCCAGCGGCACTGCGCCATTTGGTCAGGACGGCAAAACATTTCAAGATTATCATAATCCCAATCGTCTTTTTCCAAATCATACATTGGCGTAAAATATGCCGCCGTGTATCGATCAATACAATAGTTACCCGTAAGTTTTGCCCCCATATAAGTAGAGGCTGTGATAAACCGGGCGGCTTTTTTGTATATTTCAGGCTCATTTTCCTTCAACCACAGAATCTTTGGTCCTACAGATTGCGATGTAATTGGGTTTCCATATTTTTTCAGCACATACTCTTCGCCCATAGTTTCAATCAAATGCCGTATCTGCCGCTCTGCCCGCACGTCCACCCCATACAGGATACCCGGTCGCAGCGGGTTACATTCACTGTCTACAGGCAGGCAGCACGGACCTATCGCGCTGCACCCGATCCCGGCGATTTTTTCCGGGGAAACGCCGCTTTTTTCAATGAGTGCGCGCGACACAGTACATAGCTCGCCCCACCAGATTTTCTCTGCGTCATGCTCTGCATATCCGGGCTTGGGCGAGCTCATCTCATGCCCTTGTGAAGCGGTTGCTATGCAGTTTGCGTTACGATCTATCAGCATACCCTTTGTCTCATAGGTGCCAACATCGATTCCCATAAAATAGTCCACCGGAACAACCCTCCTATGTACTAATAGCGGTTAAGATCAAATCCAGCCGAAATAGAACAAATCATGTGCCCGGCAAGATCCCCCGTTAGCGCAATATCATTTATGTTAGCCACTTCCACCGGTGTGTGTGTGTAACGCGCCGGAAATCCAAGATCCAAGCAAGCAGCGCCCTTACCCTCTAATTGCACGTATGAAAGGTCTGTCAGAATTCCGACTGAGGCAAATCGCTGCAAAGGGATTCCTTTTTTATTCGCTGTTTCCTGTGCAAGCCGGACAAGACCTGAATGGGCAATGGTTCCGTTTAGCGTGCCGCGCCCATGAAAGTTATACATTCCCACAGCAGGACCTCTTCCGCAGGCAACATTATAGCGGCCCGAAAGATCGGGTGTGTCTCCGGTCAGCACCACATCGATACAGATTGCAATATCCGGCTGTATCGAGCGAGCCGCAAGCATCGCCCCGCGAAGATTAAACTCTTCCCAAACAGTTCCGACTATGTATACCGTACAGTCATGCGGTATTTCCGCCAAGACCTCTCCGGTGCGGACCAGGGCGGAAAGTCCGCCCCGGTTATCCACAGCCGTACCTGAAACAAATCCGTTTCCAAGGGTCTCAAAGCTTGGCTTAAAGATAGCAGGCACTCCCACGTCCACGCCATAACCTAAAACCTCCGCCATCGAACTTGCTCCAAGGTCGAGATACATATCGGCAATCTGGTCTACTTTATACTTGTCCTCTGCGGCGGAGGCATGATGCGACTTGTTTCCAAAAACTGCGGGAACCAAGCTTCCATCCTGTGCCGCGATGCACACTCTCTGACCGGGCAGCACCTTTTCCGCAATCCCGCCCAGCCTATCAAACTGAACAAATCCATCAGCAGTGATATTGCGCACAATAAACCCCAGTTGATCCATATGCGCGAACAGCATAACCACCGGCGCTTCCGGATCACGCCCTTTATAGTGTGCGATCACATTTCCGGGGCGGTCAAGTGAAACATCATCAGCCGTTTTTGAAATCTCTTCTTTAAAACGGCATGCGATTTCTTTTTCGTACCCCGACGGACCGAACGCTGTCATAAACTTTTCCAGTATGCCAATCATTTTCATTAGTGTGCTTCCATATATATTCTTGAGCTGAATACATAGGCGGCAGCATCTGCCTCAACTTGAGCGCGATCCCATGTTAAATCCAGCAAATCGTTTGTGAAAACAGTTGAAGGGTCGATCGGAGCGCTTATTACTCCAACGCGTTCTGCCCACTCAATGTTTTCCATCCATTTTTCAAGCGGCATATAGCCGATGCCTTGACTTAAAATCTCCTGTTTAGCAGCTTCCGTGGTGCCAAACGCCTGTAAGTTTCGTCCGTGCGCCACGCCAACAGCGCCTTCCCAAGTAATCTCAATCGCGGGGAACCTGTTAAGGACAATATCTGCTGCTGCTTCAGGACTACACAGTACGAAGTAAAGCCCCTTGGTAAATGCGCGCAAAAAGCGTGTTGTCAAATCCGGATTGCTGTTTGCAAAATCCCAACTTGTGATTATAGGATTGGATAGGACTGGGAGTATTTCGTTGCCGTCAAAATAGATGAAGTCGAACCCTTGTCCGCGAAGCTGTTCAAACTCACTTACCCACGTAAAGAGTACATCCACGCGCCCTTCATTGACCATCTGATATCTGGCGTCTCCTGCCACGACCCACTCAATGTCACTATCTGGATTAAGCCCTGCTGCCGATACAGTCGGCGCCGCTATTGTCTGCCAAGCCGCATCGCCCAATGCAACTGTTCTTCCTCTCATGTCTTCCCATGATCGAATGTCGCTGTCAGACCTTACTGCCATACCAAAAATATTGATGGCGTCTGCCGCAGAAACAGCAACAACCGGTATACCTTCCTCAATTGAAGCTAAAATCAAGTTCGGAGAAGGATATCCAAACTGCGCCTGGTTCATTGCAATCATACGGATGTCGGTCGTTCCAAATGCCTGTTCCATACGAAATTCTATGCCTTCTTCTGCAAAATAACCCAGATAATCAGCAGCCCACAAGGCCATGTCGTCCAACCCCTCCAATGCGCGAGGGACAACGAAAACTACCGTATCCAATGTTTCCGGCGCTGTTGCTGCAGGCGCTCCGGCATTTCCTCCCTCTTGTGTGGGAGGTGTTTCTGTTTCCGGCGGTGTTGTACCCCCGTCTCCGCATGAAGCTAACAATAATGTTACCATAAATACGGAAAGAATCAAAGCAAGCAGTTTTTTCATTTTTTTCTCCTCTTTCTTTTAAAGATTTATTTTAAGACCAAAGAATGGTCAAAAAACCATTTTAACAAATCAGTAAGTCCCCCACCTCTATAGGTGGCGGGTCGTGCCTTCGTCCAAAATCAATGGGGAGTACAAACTCCGACTGATTTGTGAAAACATCACGCGAAGCGGGATGCAAACGCTGCGCGTTTGGCGACAAGGCGAATTCATTTCGCCGCCCCGTCGCTATATTTGATCGGGAGATCACGTGAGCTTGAGGCATAACCGATACTGTGAATAGTCAGGAAAAATTATATCCTCCATTTTACCAATTTCATTTCAAGCAGGCTTATTGCCATATACAAAAGCAGTCCGATTATAGCAACATAAAATATAGATGCAAAGGCGCGATCCATCCTCATAAATTGCGTATGGGCGATAATCATTGCTCCCAGACCGACATTACCTCCGGTAAATTCAGCGCTGACGGTGGCTGTGGTAGCAAATATAGCCGAGAGCTTCATTCCGGTGAACACTTGCGGCAATGCCGAGGGCAAGGTGCAGTATCTTAAAGTTTGAATACGGCTTGCGCGAAGCGAGTGCATGAGTTCTATTCTCAGTATCTCCACATTATTGAGCCCTGTAACCGCGTTCATATTTAGAATCGGAAAAGCCTGAAGCATCACAGCAAAGATCAAAACCCACTGCCCAAATCCAAAAAGTACTAAAAGCAGCGGCACAAGCGTAATAATCGGTGTTGTGACCATCATGTTTATATATGGCGTCAGGAGAACTCCTAAAAACTTAAAATTACTTATCACCGCCGCGAGACCAATACCAAGTATTATAGCCAGTGAGAACCCAATCAATATTGTTGAGTAGCTTCGGATAATATGCGGCACAAAGTCCCAAAAGTGAACCACCATTGCGCGAAAAGCCAGCGTCGGTCTTACTACTTGCCACGAAGGAATTTCCCTGACAACAACTACCGTTTCCCATATAGCCAAAAGGAGAAAGAATGTTACTAGCGGCGCCGCTATAGATATCACACGGTTTTTTATTACTTTTTTTCGGCGGAACGCTGCCCGCTCTTCTTTATTAAGCTGCATCACGATTCCCTCCTATTTGATTCTGTCGAGATCCACATGCCCGATTTTATTTGTGAGATAGACGCAATAATCAATAAACTTCTCCGTTGCAATCATGCTCAGTTTTCTGGGGCGGTCTAAATCTATATGTATCTCATCAATCACACGACCGGGATTTGTTCCCATAACATAGACCCGATTAGATAGCAGTACTGCCTCTTCAACACTGTGGGTAATAAAAATAATTGTTTTCCCGGTAGCCTCCCATATATCAAGCAGTTCCATGTTAAGCTGTTCTCGCATCATTTCATCCAAAGAACCAAAAGGCTCGTCCATAAGCAGGATTTCCGGTTTGTGCGCCATAGCACGGATAACGCCTGCTCGTTGCATCGAGCCTGCGGATATCTCAACCGGATGGGCGTCCTTTACAGCAGTAAGCCCAGTCATTTCCAGCAACTGATCGGCGTACTCCCCCCACTCCTTCTCCCTTAACTTAAAGACGTCAAGCGGCAGGCAAACATTCTCGCGCACAGTGCGCCAGGGAAACATATTTGGAAGTTGAAAAATAAACCCCATTTTGCGGATAATTTCAAGCGGCATGCGCTTATACGATGAAACTTCCTCTCCATCAATGAAGATCCGCCCGGAAGAAGGCTTGATTATATCTGCTATCATTCTTATAATAGTTGATTTGCCGCAGCCGGAAGGTCCTATGACCGAAACAAAATCTCCCGGCGCAAAGTGCATGTTCACATTTTCAACGGCAGTTATCGTTTGGAAGCGCGTATGGAAAACCTTCATCAAACCTTCTAAACTTATTTTATATTCGGACATGTGACATTTTCCCTTCTATTTCACCCAAACAATTACACGTTTTTCAATTAAAACTACCAACTGAAATAGTATTATGCCAATCAATGCGACAATTAAAATAGTGCCAAATGCCATCTCTGTCATAATAAGACCCGAGTACATTTGAATTCGGGACCCAAGCCCCTCTCTTCCTGCCGCTAAATCCGCGCTCATTGCTGCGATAGTAGAAAAAATGCAGCCTAACTTTAGCCCTGTAAATACCTGCGGCAACGCATTAGGGAAAACAACTTTAAAGAAAGTTTGGAGACGGGACGCTCCCATAGAGCGCATTAGCTCCAGCTTCATAGCTTCTGTGCGCGAAAACCCCGTGAGCGTGTTTATGGCGATTATAGGAGTGGCTTGCAAAATAACGACAATAATCCGCACTCTTGCATCAAACCCCATCCATAGCATCAAAAGCGGAACCAAAGTAATCATCGGAGTAACTACCAGTAGAATATTAAGCGGAGTAATTGCCTTGATAAGAATGTTAAACTGAGAGGAAATCGCAGCAATAAGCATCCCCAGAGGGATAGCCACGAAATATCCTGTAAGAATCACGCGTAGTGTAAACAGCATATGCGACAATATATCCCGCTCAAAATTCCTGACCATATGCGAAAATATTGCGTGCGGCGCCGGCAGCACCGTGCGTGAAATGTCAAAAGCAACCACAATAAACTCTACAAGGGCAATGACAACAGCAAGCAAAACCAACGGCGCAATATAATATACTTTTTTTTTGCGCTCTTTAGTAACTTTTGCCTTTTGGGGCGCGTTCTGCTTTACATCCATTAGTTAGTTCCCCCTGCAACAGTGTTATCATCGGATTTTCCGGACAGCAGTCCTCCGCGTATATGACTATCCAGTTCCATCCTCAACTCATTGTATCTATGATTCTCGCTCAATTTTTCCGTTCTCGCTTCCGGAGGGATATCGTTGTGGATTTCCCGCGCAATCGTTCCCGGCAGCGGGCTGAGTACGAATATTCTATTTGAAAGCAGCAATGCTTCATTGACGCTGTTGGTCACCATGACAATCACTTTTTCCGTCGTTCGTGAAATGCTTAAAAGCTCATATGCCAGCATCTTGCGTGTAATTGCATCCAGCGCGCCAAGCGGCTGATCCATTAGCAATATATCAGGGTCGTGCATCATTGCGCGAGCCAGCGCCACTCTCTGCCGCATACCACCGGATAGCTCGTGCGGGTACACTCTTTTGTAGTCAAGCAATCCAACCAGGCGAAGCATTTCATCAATGCGTTCTTTTGTATCTTTGCTTCGCATTCCAAACACTTCCATGGGAAGCATAAGATTTTTTTCCACTGTGCGCCACGCCAGTAGATTGTCTTGCTGAAAAACAAACCCGAAGCGAGAAAGCCTTTCTGCGGGCACGCCATCCAAAAATATCTCACCCTCGATAGATAGCGTTCCTAATGTCTGCTTTTCTATTCCACCCATTAGTTTTAGCAGCGTTGACTTGCCGCAGCCTGTCGGACCGAGAATACATATGAATTCTTTCTCATATACATCAAAAGATATGTTTTTCAATATCTGGATTTCCCCATCCTTGATATCGTAAAACTTTTCAATATTAACCAATGAGATAATCGGCTTGGACACTTGAGTCCCTCCTTACCCCCCGAATTTCTATCTCCACACTTCGTACATTAATTACTGCGCAATTCTCAACCACTGCTTTCTATACCCCTACGCAAGCTCGATGGAAATGTCGTTATCCAAAATGCTGCGATGTTGATCTGCACTGAGCTCTGTACCTGTGATTACATGGTCTATTAAGCTTGGAGGACATACGCTCACAAACGCATTTCTTCCAAATTTCGTATGGTCACACAGAACGATAACCTCACTGCTAGCTTTTACAATAGCTCGTTTTACATCTACCTCATCAGTATTTGTAATCATAGCACCATGCTGAATACTAAAGGCGTCAACACATAAAAAAGCTTTATCGAAATGATAGTTTTCCAAAACAGACGCCGCAAAATGACCATACGTTGTGTAAAAACCTTTACGGATATCCCCGCCTATAACGGTAAGCGCTACATTAGGACATGATATAAGCGCAGTGGCGGTCATAAGGTCATTGGTAGCTACATAAACCTCGGATATACCGCTTATAAACTCAGTCATCTGAGTAGCAGTTGTTCCCGAATCTAAAAAAATCGTGTCTCCGGGACTTATATGGTCAACTGCGGCTTTTGCAATGCGTCTTTTTTCATCGAAATTTAGTTTGACTTTCTCAAGATATGACGGTTCAAACTTCGTTCCTCGATTTACTGTAGAAGCTCCGCCGCGTGTTGCCGCAATTCGATTACTCTCTATCAGATAGTCCAAATCCCTGCGGATGGTCGAGCGAGAAATTCCAAATCTCTCTTTGAGGTCATCAAGCGATACGTATCGGTTAAGATTAACGTATTCTTCAATTCTTTCCAAACGCTCTTCACGTAACAAGTTAAACCCTCCCCACAAATTAAGTCATGCTTTTAGCCGAGCTAGATGATCAGCTCCATATCTTTGCGGCTCCCCCTAAAGTCAGGCATCTTCATCGTCCGGCCATTGTTCTCCGCAGAAATCTCGCTAAGCAGAGCAACTGCCGACCACTCACATGCCTCATATATGTTAACAGGGGACTCTATCTCACCTCTTACCGCACGAATAAAATCCATAACAACATAGTAGTCGCCTCCGCATGCGTGGTAGTCGCCATGCTCCGCAAGCTTTGCGGCGCCGGGCGGCATATTCCGATAATTTTCCGGAAGCAGATGGCTATAGCTCCAAAAATCATTCCACTTTATACCGCGGGACACTTTTACGCTACCATCACAAGTATATGCCTTATACATATCTTGCTGACCAAGCGGACCTCTGGGTGATTCGATAGCTCCTTTTGTTCCTTGCAAAACATAGTAAAAATTCTGATTCGGTCGATTGCTCATAACATCTATTCTCAGGTTTATAAGCTTACCCTGCTTAGTGCGGAGAATTGTCGTTGTGGTATCCTCTTGTCTAAATTGCGGAGCAGTATGCGGTCCAACGCCGAAGCAGGAAACCTCAGCAATTGAGTCTCCTTCAAAACACTTCATAATCGGTCCTAGACAATGAGTTGGATAAAACGCGCCGCGCTTTCCGACCTGCCACGTTTGACGCCAACTGCTTTTACCATCTTGCATAACCAGCCAGCTCTTTATATCCTCGATGTATTCTGATTCCGCATAGTACAAATCACCAAAAAACCCTTGCTTCATGAGCGTCTTTGCCAGTACTGCATCAGGGCGGTAGCAGTAATTCTCACACATCATATATACTTTGCCGGACGACTCTACCTTTTCCTTAAGCCAAAATAACTCGTTGATATTCGTGCCGGCAGTCACCTCACTGAGTACATGCAGTCCTGCGTCTAGTGCCTGTATAGACTGCGTGGCGTGCAAATGCATCGGCGTCGCCACAAAAACGGCGTCTATATCCGCTTCAAGCATATCCTCATACAGGCGGAACTTGTGCGGGATGTTAAAAAGCGCCGATTTTTCTTCAAGTAGTCTCTCATTGATTTCACAAAAAGCCACAACCTCTACATCCGGCATATCCAAGAATCCCGGCATATACACCAGTCCTCTTGCTCCTGCAATACCAATTCTTATTTTCTCAGCCAAAGCGCACCTCCGATTTTCATTATGCCAGTTTGCATCTTTTTGACTCATTTTAGTTCAGTTATCGCCATATCAATAATACAATACTATATCATTATATTCATTATGTCAACACTTTCTTAACATTTTATTGCATTTATCTCAAAATAGCTCAAAATAGTTTCTTTTTGACTCATATTTTTCTGCCGTGCGGCTTGCATTTTCATCTTCTATATTGTATTATTTAGGTAACCAGAGTCGAAAGGGGCACAAAGTTGACTATATCGGAACAAACCATTGCTATTGACACGCATACACATTCTGTGCTTTCCGGTCATGCATGGTCTACTATTGATGAGAATGCCCGCGAGGCAGCTAAAATAGGTCTGGCTGGGATTTGCATAACTGAGCACGGACCGGCGATGCGGGGTGGTATTGAGTGGTTTGCGCTCAACTCGTTCCCATCTCTTCCGGAGACTCTCCACGGAGTGCTTCTGATTCCGGGCGTGGAGTATAATATTTTGGACAAGCATGGCACCCTTGACATTACCAGAGAGGCGGCTCTAAAACATGTTCGATTCGGCATTGCGAGTATGCATGACGGTATTATGCCGCCTACGAATATGCGCGATCATACGGATGGATATATTGCAGCCCTGAACAACCGTTATGTACATGCACTGGGTCATCCGGAGTATGACTATTTTAGCCACGACCCCGAGCCCATTGTGCTTGAGGCAAAAAAACTGGGTAAGCTTATCGAAATCAATAACAACTCATTTAGCTTCAGAAAGAGCAGCATCGCTAACATTCGAGTTTTTGTAAAATTGTGCAAAAAACACGAAGTGCAGATTTGCGTGTCGAGCGACGCGCATTTCTACACAAAGATAGGTAAAGTTCCGCAGGCTATGAATCTACTTAATGAGGAGAGTTTCCCGCTGGAACTTATTATTAACTTGACCTCAGATCGTTTTTTTAATTATATAGGGCAACAACAATAAATAACCCACTGCTCATCATTCTGTCAGACGCTGAGTTTTTATAGATATTCTAGACGGTTTTGCAAAGGACGGATTATTAAATGAAACATATACTTTGTTTTGGAGATTCAAACACATGGGGGTATGACGGGGCAACATACGACCCGGCTACAGGCATTGCAAAGAGAATGGATTATGAAATGCGTTGGACCGGAGTCATGCAAAAAAAGCTAGGCGAAAATTATCGCGTCATCGAAAACGCACTTAATGGTCGAACCTGTATGCATGAAGACCCTTACTCTCCGCACAGACTGGGTCTTTGCAGCCTTGAGGAAGCGCTTGAAGCCAATGCACCATTAGATCTTGTAATACTAAAGCTTGGCGTGAACGAGCTAAAAAGCATGTTCAGTCTGACTGCGGGGATGATTTCTTACGGAATGGAAAAACTCGTCCAGACAGCCCAGACGAGTTGTTATGGATATCCTATCCCCAAGGTTCTGCTCATCGCTCCTCATCCCGTTTCCAAAGACATTGACCGGGCGCGGTTCGGCTTTGCGTTCGGTCCTTTGGCACACTTAAAAAGCATTGAGCTGGCTGCACTTTATTGTGATATTGCAGACCGCTATGGTTGCGAATTTATCGACTGTTCAGAGCTTCGCTTTACACTCGATGCCTTTGATGGTCTTCACTATACACGCGAAGACCACGCCAAACTAGCCAATGCCGCGACCGGGAAAGTGCTTAAAATGCTTCAATCTACTCAGCAGATATAATGTAATGATATATCGGCTGTCCGCCGCTTATTATTGTGATTTCCGCATTGCCTAGAGCGGCTTCCATTTTTTCCGCAAAAGTTGCTGTGTCTTCTTCTTTCGCGTCTGCTCCGGTAAATATTGTGATGAACTCCGGCGGTTTTTTACTCAGTGCCGCAACAACAGCATCAAAGACTTCGCCCTCGTCAGCTCCGTTTGCTGCGAGAGAGTCTTCAATAAGAGCTAGATGCTCGTCTTTACTAATTTCCATGCCATCGAAGTTTGAATCACGCGCCGCTGTAGTGACCAGAGCGGTGCGCACTCGTTTTGCCGCTTTTGTCATATGTTTTGTTATTTTTTCGACGCTCTCGGCGTTGTCTATTGCAAGCATTGCCGCAACACCCTGCGGGATGCTCTTAGTCGGAATTACTATAACTTCCTTGTCCGAGAGCTTGATACATTGCTGCGCAGCCAATATGATGTTTTTGTTATTTGGCAGAACGAATACAGTATCGGAGGGTGCGGATGCAATTTTCTCAAGTATATCTTCTGTGGACGGGTTCATTGTCTGCCCGCCGGTGATTATTCTGTCTGCGCCCAGATCGTGAAACACTTCCTCTATGCCCTCGCCGACGCAAACAGCAACAACCGCAAATTCTTTCGTTTCTTCTTGAACTTGTTTTACCTCGCTGTTTTCCGCAGCAATAACAACTTGGGTGTGCTGCTCTCGCATATTTTCGATTTTTATTGAGATTAGCGGACCATACGTGAGCCCCTCTGTAAGCGCGTTGCCCGGTTGGTCAGTATGGACATGGACTTTAATAATCGCATCATCATCGACAACCACAATACTGTCGCCTCTTTCATCAAGGTAAGCGCGCAGGATATTTGGGTCTTTTTCTGTCTGCCGCTCTATCATAAATTCGGTGCAATATGTGAAGTTAATATCTTCTTCGGCAAATTGTGCAAAATCCGCTTTTTCATTTGTAGCGCTGCCGCTCTCCTGTCTTTTAACTGTTTCACCGCGCAGCGCTTTTAGCATTCCGTCGAGCATGTACAAATAGCCTTTAGCCCCCGCGTCTATAACGCCCGCCTTTTTTAACACTGGATTTTGATTGACTGTTTCTGCAAGCGCGGTATATCCTTCCGCCAGTGCTTTTTCCAGAATTATCCCAACATCTTCTTCATCTTCGGAAGCTATAACCGCTGCGCCTGCAACAACTTTTGATACTGTGAGGATAGTTCCTTCCGCCGGTTTCATAACAGCTTTGTATGCCGAGTCAACGCCGTTTGCAAGTGCATTCGCAAAAAGCGCGCTATCTGCCGTGTCTAAATCTTTAAGGCATTTGGAAAAACCCCGGAACAGAAGCGATAGTATAACGCCCGAGTTGCCTCTGGCGCCGCGCAGCATCGCGCTAGCCATTATTTCAACCGCTTGTCCGACAGTGGCAGGCGCCACGCCTTCAAGCGCTTTATCTGCCGCGCCTATTGTAAGGCTCATATTTGTCCCAGTATCTCCGTCCGGTACCGGGAACACGTTGAGCTCATTTACTTCTTGTTTATGATTTTCTATGGCGGCGGCAGCATTTGCTACCATTTTTTTTATCAGCTCGCCTGTTAATTGCTTGTTCAAGCGGCTCCCTCCTCTATCCGATTATCATTTTGTCGACGAAAATATCAATTCGCTTTATTTGCACTCCCGTGCGTGTAGTCACTTTATATCTGACTTCCTCCATAATACTATCGCACACGACCGGGATATTCACTCCGTGATCCACAGCAATATGCAGCTTTATTGTAATAGTGTTATCCGCGTTTATGCTTACATGAACGCCTTTTCCCATAAACTCCGATTTTAGCAAGCGAACCAATCCATCAGATACATTGTTTATGGTCATACCTTTTACACCAAAACAGTTTGTCGCGGCGTCTCCGGTCAGGTTTGTAAACACCGTTCTCGATATATTTATTGTCCCTCGCTCGTTGTGAAGTTTTACCATTTGCTCAACTCCTTTGCGTTTTCTCAATATTTTACTATAATGTCATAATTTTCGCAAGAATAGTCAGGACTAAACAAGCCCCGCGCCAAGTGTTTTCCCTCCCAAAACGTGGAAGTGGAGGTGCGGAACGGTTTGCCCTCCCGCTTCACCAGCGTTTGTAATGACCCGAAACCCGTCTGCCAGCCCCTCGCCTGTTGCTATTTCAGCAATTGCTTCAAAGCATTGTGCCGCCATGTGCGCAGTATCAGCCTCAAGTTTTGCCGCAGATTCGATATGCTCTTTCGGCACTACCAATATGTGTACCGGAGCTTGCGGCGCAATATCCCTAAAAGCATATATATTCTCGTCTTCATACACTTTTTGTGATGGTATCTCTCCGGCGATAATCTTGCAAAAAATACAGTCTGTCATGGCTATATCCCCAGTTTTGTTTTTACTATTGTGTCAACCTCTTCGAGTGCCTTGCGAAGCATTGAGGGGTCTTTTCCTCCGCCCATCGCAAAGTCCGGCTTGCCTCCGCCAGAACCTCCGCAGAGCCTGGAGACTTCTTTGACTATGTCTCCGGCTTTTACTCCTTTTGCCACAGCTTCTTTTCCGCATGCCGCCATTATGGTGACTTTGTCTTCTTTAGCTGCTGCAAGCACGGCGACGACTCCTGCATCCCAGTCTCGAAGAGTATCTTCAATTTGTCTGAGTTTTTCAATATCAACGCTTACGTCTTCAATGATTGTCGTGATTACTTTAAGCCCGCCTATTTCACGCGCTTCATTTAATATCCTCTTTGCCTCACTATTTGCGTCTTTTGATATTGCCGCATCAAGCTTTGTGCGCAGCTCTCTAAGCATTTGCATATTTTGTTCCAGTTTTACGGGCAACTCCTCCGGCGCTCCTGCTTTTAACATTCCCGAAAGCACAGACAGGTGTTCCCTTGCGCCGGAAAGTGCTTTGAGTGTTGCGTTGCCTGTTATTGCTTCGATACGCCTTACCCCGGATGCTACCGAGAATTCGGCAACAATTGCAAATGCTCCGGCTTTAGCCGTGTTGTCAAGATGTGTTCCTCCGCAAAGCTCAATAGAGTCCCCCATTTTAACCACGCGGACTTGCTGCGAATATTTTTCTCCAAACAGCGCGATAGCTCCTTGCTCTTTTGCTTTTTCTATATTCATTTCATCCGCCGTTACAATGTGCCCTTCCAGCACATTGTCATTTACGCGGCGTTCGATTTTTTCAAGTTCTTCTTTTGTCAGTGCTGAAAAATGAGTAAAGTCAAATCTCAACTTGTCCGGCTCTACCAAAGAGCCTGCTTGCCCGACATGATCTCCAAGTACCTTCCGCAATGCTTCGTGCAGCAGATGCGTAGCCGAATGCGCACGCATTATCGCGCGGCGGCGGGCGACGTCTATTTCTGCGCTTACTGTATCATTAACTGCAAGTACTCCCGAGCGCATTTTCCCATAGTGCAGATATTTGTCGCCTTTGCTAAGCTGCACCGCACTTACTTCAAATACGCAGTCGCCTAGCTTGATTATACCCAAGTCTGATGACTGTCCGCCTTTTTCCGCATAAAAGGGCGTTTTGTCCAACACCAATATGCCCTCGTCTCCGGCTCTTATTGATGAGCTAAGCTCCCCCTGTGTAACTATTGCCAGGATTATGCCTGTGCCGCCGTCCTTATCATAACCGGCAAATTCTGTAGGAGTGCTGTCAAGCCCCAGCTCAACGCCTGCCCAAGCCAAGTCTCCGAGCGCCTCGCGTGCTTTGCGTGCTCTGGCTCGTTGATCCTGCATAAACTTTTCAAACGATTCAATATCCACATTCATCGCATTTTCTTCAAGGATATCGAGTGTCAAGTCCAATGGAAATCCATAAGTGTCATATAACTTAAAAGCATCTTCACCGGAAAGCGTGCCTTCTCCCTGATTCTTGTATTGCGATATCAGCCCATAAAGCTTTGTCGTTCCGGCGTCGATTGTTTTGCCAAAGCTTTCTTCTTCAATACGGATTATACGAGAAATAAAACCTGCTTTTTCAACCAGCTCAGGGTATGCCCTCTTGTTCTCTTCGACCACTGTTTGGCATATCTCGTGTAAAAAAGTATCTTTTATTCCCAGAAGCTTGCCATGTCTTGCAGCTCGGCGCAGCAACCGTCTGAGCACATAACCGCGGCCTTCGTTTGAAATCATAACTCCATCGCATATCATCATTGTCGCTGCACGGATATGATCTGTTATCACTCTGATAGAAACATCCGCTTCATGCTTTTCACCATACGCAACCCCGCTGATTTGCGATATTTTTTTTATGATATTCATAATCGTATCGACTTCAAACATGCTGTCTACATTTTGGCATACGCATGCAAGCCTTTCAAGCCCCATGCCTGTGTCAATGTTTTTCTGACTTAATTCTGTGTAAACCCCTTCGCCGTTATTGTCAAATTGAGTAAAAACATTGTTCCATATCTCAATATAGCGATCACAATCGCATCCCGGCGCACAGCTTTCTTTATCACAGCCTTTTTCCCGTCCCCTGTCAAAGTAGACCTCCGAACATGGTCCGCAAGGACCGGAACCGTGATCCCAGAAATTATCCTCTCTGCCGAGCTTGGATATACGTTCGGGAGCAACTCCTATATCATTTTTCCAAATATCATATGCCTGTTCGTCCTCAACATATACAGATGGGTATAGGTTACTTGGATCCAACCCAAGCCTTGAGGTTAAAAACTCCCAGCACCAGTCGATGGCTTCTTTCTTAAAATAATCGCCAAATGAGAAGTTACCTAGCATTTCAAAATATGTTCCGTGTCTGGATGTTTTTCCCACATTTTCGATATCATTAGTGCGCATACATTTCTGGCATGTGCACACGCGTTTTCTAGGCGGCTCCTGCTCTCCGGTAAACCAAGTTTTCATCGGCGCCATACCCGAATTAATCAGCAATAGCGAAGGGTCGTTTTGCGGGATAAGCGAATAGCTCGGCAGCCGTAAATGTCCTTTTTCTTCAAAGAACGCTAAAAACATTTCTCTTAATTCATTTAATCCGTATCTTTCCACTGCTCTCTGTCCTCCATTTCTGTCGGCGGCGCTAAGTATATGACACTTCTTTTCAGGGCGATTATCAGCCGCTCGTGAGCGAATGATAATCGCCCCAATGTCCAATTGACGCAGATTGTCATAAAACATTTTGCGTATCGCCGATTATACCGTTGCCGTGTATTACTTTATCAGAGATTCAATAAAATCAGCGATTTCACCTACAGTTTTATGCTCGTAAACAGACTCATCCGTGACACTTACGCCATATTCATCTTCTAATGTCATAATGAGTTCCACCAAATCAAGCGAATCTGCTCCGAGGTCGCTCATTATATCTGTGTCTCGTGTTATCTTGTCCGGGTCTATTTCAAACTGTACCGCCAATGCTTCCTTTATTTTTTCATAAATCATCTAGTTTTGCCCCCTAAAAAATTGGTGTTTTATTGCAAGAAAATACATTGCTCCGCGCCGCATAATGGGTTGTTGTTTCGCCTTCCCGGACTTATCGCCATTCCCTATAGTTTGTCTGGCTCTGAGCTCTTTCCGATTTGTCGTTTTTGCCAAAAGCTATAACGATTCGTCTATTTGGTTCACTCCCAACGGAGTAGGTAGAAACTCCATCATGCTCTTGCAGCGCTGAATGGATTACATGACGCTCGTAGGCGTTCATCGGGTCAAGCGTCATATTTCTGCGGTATTTCAGCACCTTGCCTGCAGTTCTCACAGCAAGACTTTCGAGAGTTTCGTTTCTGCGCTGCCTGTAATTCTCAGCATCCAGATTGATTCTGACCCTGCCGGATGCGCCTTTATTTGCGACATAATTTGTAAGATGCTGTATAGCGTCCAGTGTCTCGCCGCGCCTGCCTATGAGCGCTCCGGGGTCTTTTCCCATGAGCACAACGCTAATAGAGTCTTCATTGTCAGTCACTTCGATATTTGCTAAAACACCCATTCTCTCTAATAACCCCGCTATAAAAGTCCTCACTTTTTCTGTGCGGTCTTCTTTCGCTTCATAAGTTACCCTTACAACCGCAGGTGTGTTTTTAAGACCCAAAAAACCGGATTTAGCTTGCTCGATTATTTCAACAGATACATCATCTCTTGATAGTCCAAGCTCAGCAAGTGCCGCCTCTATAGCATCTTCTTCTGTCTTCCCTGTCATTTCGATAGATTTTATCATATTAATCACTCCAATTTGTGGAAATCAGTCTTTTTTCTCTTCAAATCGCGCCGTATCGAACCTTATAGTTTCACATGCGGCGTCTTTGTTTTCATTGCTTCCGGCTATGTCCGCTTCATCGTTATCAGAAGCTTTGCCGTCGGCAGGCTCATCCACATCACTGTCAGCCTCTGCCGTACCGTCATCCTCATCATCGTCATCATCATCTTCATAGTCTTCGTCTTCCGCGTCGTCATCGAAATCGTTGTCATCGTCATCCTCCAGAGTCTCTTCGATGGCGTTTATTTCCGGCGTCTCATCTCCGACTGTGACTATTTCATCATCTACTTCAATACCAATAACGTCTTCAAGCTCATTATCGCTCTCATTGCTAACGGCTCCTTCAACGCCCTCATATCTATCCGGATCATATGCTCTGCCTCTTGCATAACGTCTATTACCAACTCTGCTTGGTTCATACGCTTCTGAATCCTTTTCAGACGGAGGAGTATTTTTCTTTTCCCACTCCGCAGTTTTTTCAAGACGCCCTTGTTTATTGCTCTTTTGTTTTTTGCGTTTTGATTTGTTCGGATTATCCACAATTAAGCCTTCAGCTCTCTTGCGTTCTGTTTCGAGTCGCTTTGCTTCTATTTCCGCGTCTCTTATTTTGCGCTGCCTATTGCGTTCTTCGTCTTCTATGTCCAGTATCCTCTTATACCTCTTGTTCAGCCATAGATCCTGGAAGATTTGTAAAATCGTACCAACCGTCCAGTAAAGGCTCAGTGCCGCAGGGAGGATAAACCCGAAGTATACTGACATTAGCGGCATTAGCATCATAACGCTCTGCATGGACTTTCCTGCGCCCTCTTGTACGGGCATCGAGGGTTGTGTTTTTCGTGTTATTGACGCCGAAAGAAACTGCATTCCGCCGGAAAGTAGCGGCAGCAAAAACAGCAAGAACCCCGGCAGCCATAAATCCGTGCTGCTCCAGTCCGTGCTTTCATGCCACAAGAAATTCCATAGCGGTTGCTGTCCGAGGTTTAATATACCCAATTCAAACGATATGCGTTGCAGCCCATAAGCCACAAATTCAGTAAATCGCTCAAAATGCGCTGAAATGAACTGCGCTTGTTCAAGCTCTAAGTAGAATGCTTGCATGACGGGAGTAAAATGCAGCTCTTGCAGTATCTCATAGATCGCGCCGCCTTCTTCAATCAGCTCTCGCGGCACATTCATCATCATTGTAAGCGGCTGGCGAATTGCCTGAAAAAGCGCAAACATTATCGGCAACGGCAAAAATCCCCACAGACACCCTGAAGCAGGGTTGACCCCTTCTTCTTTATATAACTTTTGCGTTTCCGTGCCGACTTTCGTTTTGTCTGACGCATATTTCTTTTGTATTTCCTGTATTTTTGGTTGCAACCGCGACTGTTTCATCATGCCTTTTTTGCTTTTCATCTGAAACGGAAGCAGTGCTACTTTGACCGCTAAAGCAAAGAGTACCAACGCAAGACCGTAGCTTCCGGTAAAATCATAAAACAGCAATAATAGTTGGCCCAGAGGCCGTGCTATAAAGTCAAACATTATAACTCCTAATCTTAAATTTCTTTTGGGCTATGGTACCGGGTCATACCCGCCTTTGTGAAACGGGTGGCATTTCAAAATCCGCCTAATTGCCAAAAAACTACCTTTTGCAGCGCCATACTTTTCGATTGCCTCCATTGCGTACCTCGAACAGGTTGGCATAAATCTGCATTTCGGGGCTGACATGGGTGAAATGTTTTTCCTGTAAAAACGTACTGCAGCAAGCAGGGTCTTCTTAGGGATGTCTCTATTCATGCGCTGTCTCCGCTCTGCTGCCTTATGATCTTTAGCTTTTGAAACAGAGACAGAACCGAGTCTTCCAGCTCCCGAAATCCCGAAGTTTTGCTTTTAATCCTTGCAACAATGACAATGTCATATCCGCTGATGAGTTTTTGTTCGCTGATTTTGTAAATTTCTTTTATCCTGCGCTTGATCCGGTTTCTCTGCACCGCTCCGCCCAACTTTGTGCTCACTGTGACGCCGAGGCGATTGCTGCTTTTTCCGTTTTTTCTGCAATATACAACGGCGTAAGGCGATGCTGCATTTTTCCCTCTGTTATACAGTCTTCTAAACTCGTAGTTTTTTTTCAGCGAGGTAGTGAATTTCACGCATGCCACCTCTCGTTGTGACTGGCTTTCATTGATACTATCTGTCGGAAGGGGCGCCCATCGCACGTCATCAGACAGCAACCGCCCACCCCTCTTCTTTTACGCTGAAAGCTTTGCTCTACCCTTTGCACGGCGGCGGGCAAGTACCTTGCGGCCATTTTTTGTACTCATTCTTTTGCGAAATCCATGCTCTTTAGCACGATGTCTCTTTTTGGGTTGATAAGTCCTAAGCATTGTAGCACCTCCTATTGATAGTTTTGGTTCTATCTTCCATAGTCCCAACGCAATGCCGAGACCGTCGGACACTTATATACGCATTTTACGCAGCAATGGATTATATAACATCGGCACACAGCCTGTCAACTTTTTTTGCTGAAATTGTTATTGGTCGCAGGGTATCCAAAAACTCGCAATGTTTACAGTCTCAAGCACACAAGTTTTACCCTTTAACAAAACGTGCAGCTTCGGAATTGTTAGATTATGCCGGCGCCTCTATTATTTTCTTAGTGACATTTTTATGCCCGTTGTGATAGGATATGGTCACACTAATTTCGATATGGGGGTGAGAAAACTATGCATCATTATATTGACGATGAAAAAATTCTGGAAGAACTCAAAAAAAGATTCGACCATGCGGAAAAGCTACTAAGTGATCAGGATACACTGGAAAAATTTCTAAAGCGTGTTGAAAAGAAATCTAAGTCAATTTCTATGGCTGCCGACGCATTGGCAGAACTTCCGATTTTTGTATCATTGGTAAGAAGCTATGTAAATAAAGAATATACCAAAATCCCCTTAGGCTCAGTAATCGCTGTTGTCAGCGCCCTTATTTATCTCATGTCCCCCGTGGACTTGATTCCGGACATTATTCCTATAATAGGGCATGTTGATGATGCACTGGTAATAAGGACATGCTGGGCTTTGGTACACACTGATGTCGAGGCATACATAGCGTGGGGTTTGGATAAGGGTGATGATTAGTGCTTATTATTAGTTTCGATGCTGTTGGGGACGCTGAGCTAGAGCGGTTAATGGAATATCCCACTTTTTCGGCGTTTGCAAAAAAAGCAGCGCTCTTTAAAAGCATTCCAACACTGTGCCCGAGCAACACATATCCCATTCACACCTCTATCGCCACCGGAGTTATGCCGAATATTCATGGGCTTATCTCAAATACAGAGCCTTTTCCCGAAAAATATCAGCAATGGAATTATAATGAGTCCGCAATAAAGGTTAAACCTCTCTGGCAGGCTGCACACGAGAGCGGAATCGACGTCGCGGCGGTTTTTTGGCCTGTAACCGGATACGCTAAGTCTATTCGCTATAATATCCCTGAGATTATGCCCAGACCGGGAGATAATCCAATACCCATGTTACTCAAAGCAGGCAGTAAATCATTGCTTATAAAAATGTGGATTAGACACCGCAAATTACTTGACGGCATAAGCCAGCCAAGCAGAGATCGTTTTGCCGCAACAAGTATGGCAGATATTTTGCGCGAGCGCAAGCCCGGTCTCGCACTGATGCATCTGACGGCATATGACTCGCTGTGTCACAATAACGGCGTTGGCAGCAAGGCTCTTGACGAGGCATATGCATCACTTGACAGCAATTTGGCTATTTTGCTTGAGGCGGTCGGAGAAAATGAAGACGTCATTATTTTGTCGGATCATAGTCAGCGAAATGTGCACACGGCTATTGATTTAAATGAAATGCTTGTGGAGATGGGACTTTTGCGCAAAGAGCAAGACGCCTACATACCCGGTGAATACGGATGTTTTTTTGAATGCTGCGGCGGAACTGCCTTTTTTCGTGCGAAGAATCTTCCCGCAGTGCTCATAGGCTCTGTTCGCGGGCAAGTGGAAACCTATGGTGGTTTCAGACGATATTTAACGCCAATTGAAATGCACGACTCAGGCTATTCAGATACGGCGTTTGGATTTAGCGCTATGGATGGTTTTACATATTTTTCCTTAAAAGAAGCGCACAAGGCAGATCACGGCTATCCTCCCGACATGCCTGATTATACGGTCTTTTATATGGTTAGAGGGCTTGGTATGGAGCCGGGCAGTGTTACCGTTGGCGGCAGCTTGCTGGACATTGCTCCGCTGGTATCCTCTGCTCTTGGCTGCGATGGAGTCGGAACAAAAAGATGAGGTGAATGTACATGACAAAAACCGCAATTAACAAAAAACCTAAAAGAACGAAGTTTAGTCGCGAGGAATGGAGCTGGATAATGTATGACTGGGCAAACTCTTCGTTTGCCACCATTATGTTAGCCGCGGTATTCCCTATTTTCTTTGTTAGCGTTGCAGGCGGAGACGACACCCCCGGCTCCATGTGGTGGGGCTATGGAGCAGGAGGTTCCAGGATGTTGCTCGCTATCGCAGCGCCTATCATCGGAGCGATTATCGACTATAAGGGGTATAAGAAGCGGTTGCTTGTCACTTTTATGTCCATTGGTATTTTGGCCCATTTCTTCTTAGCTTTCCAGGCAAGTTGGCAATTTCTTCTTGTCGGATATATCGTGGCAAACATTTTTTGGTCAGCATGCAATTTTATTTATGACAGCTATTTGCCTGATGTTACCACACCGGATCGCATGGACGGGGTCAGCGCCACGGGTTATGCTATGGGATATGTCGGCGGCAGTACGATTCCGTTTATTATAAGCATTGCGCTCATTATGTTCGGCGAAAGCTTTGGCATAGACATGACATTGGCTGTACGGATTTCGATAGTTATAACCGCTGTTTGGTGGGGACTCTTTTCCATCCCAATGATTAAAAACGTGCACCATAAATACGGCAGCGAAGCTCCAAAAACTCGTGCAATACAAACAACTTTCGGCAATATTTTCAAAACCGCAAGAAAAATAATAAAAAACAAGGGTCTGTTCTTATTTATCATCGCATACTTCTTTTACATCGACGGCGTCGGCACTGTTATAACTATGGCTACGGCATATGGTGCGGAGCTGGGTCTTGGTGAAGTTGGTATGATTGGCGCGTTGTTTCTAACTCAGATTGTAGCTTTCCCTTGCAGCATTGCATTCGGGAAACTGAGTAAAAAGACCAATCCTCTCAATCTGATTGTAATGGCTATACTGATTTATTGCGGAATTTGTATTGTTGGCTTCTATATGGGATTTGGCTTGGAGGTTAACTGGTTCGGTTTTGAAACGGCAACTATTTTATTCTGGATTCTGGCATTTATGGTGGGCACTGTTCAAGGCGGTATTCAGGCGATTTCCCGCTCATGTTTTGGCAGATTGGTGCCACCCGAAAATTCCGGGGAATATTTTGGTTTTTACGAAATCTTCAGCAGATTCTCAGCTATCTTAGGACCATTCCTATACGCGACAATTTTAAGGCAAAGCGGCAGGGCGAGCTTCGCAATCATGTCAACAATCTTCTTGTTTGCGATAGGTCTCACCATACTAATAATCAGCCGCAAACATTTAAAATCGCAGCTTGAGCATACTTAGGATTAAACTGTTAGTCACAATCAGACGGTCAAGGAAACGGCGTATACAATCCTAACACCGATAGGCGCTCCATTTTGCAAATATCGGGTAGGAGGTCACCCATTAGTTGAGTGACCGACCTCCCACACCACCGTGCGTACCGTTCGGTACACGGCGGTTCCCTAGTTTACACAAACTTTCTTGTAATAGTCAGTCATGGTCATGTAA
>Ga0209755_10000121_pt1 | contig 145355 bp, 129 predicted proteins | sample TergutCo191P1_FD_187301 | JGI IMG/M metagenome (GOLD analysis project Ga0209755, IMG submission 187301) | Cornitermes sp. P1 segment gut microbial communities from Petit-Saut dam, French Guiana - Co191P1 (SPAdes) (version 2) | ecosystem: Host-associated > Arthropoda: Insects > Digestive... | reverse complement strand
CAAAATAAGCGAGTCATGCGACATGGGGAGGCTTGCTTGCCTTCGATTAAACTGAAGCAACACGGGGCAACGTGGCGCGACACGCAGGGGATTCCGCAGTGAGTCTCTTTGCCGTTGGTGCGTGTTTTGCATTATATAATGGGGCAACAATCCAGTGGATTAAGTGATTCGACAGAGATATCATGTTCCTGCAAGGGGGAACATGCCTTGCAAAATAGCGAAAGGGGGATGGATATTATGTGGAGCAAAGGCGAAATTAACGGTTACAAATACGAAGTTAAGCACTATGGCGAGGGTTCGCATTACGGCATAGACGGGGGCAAGGTTTCCAAGCTGGCGATATATAAAGACGGAAAATGGGTTTACAACTATGACAGAGGCTTGGATTTTGATAAACTTGACGGGGCTGGCAAAGCCGCTTATGTTGAAATTCTTAATTGATACAATTGAAAAATCCTCGCATATAAGGTTTGCGGATTATAAAGAATGCATATATAATAGGAAGCGGAGGTGACACTAATGACTCTTATGACATCTGACTCATCAAATACATTTACAGAAGAACAAGTCAATTTTATTTCTCAAAGTGTTGTAAATACAGCACAGCAGATTTGTGGAGATAAATTGCGCGACGTCATCTTGTACGGCTCGTATGCCAGAGGTGATTATAAGGACTGGTCAGATATGGACATCATGGTGCTTGCCGATGCCAATGACATGGAATGCAAACAAATGGACAAACAAATAACGGAAAATCTTATGGATTTAATTTATCAAGCAAATCTCCTTTTATCTGTTATTGTTACGCCATATACACACTTTGAACGCATGAAGAAAGACTATCCCCTGTATAGGAATGTAGAAAACGAGGGGAAGCGTTTATGCTCACCGATAACCGCATAGCTTTGGCGCAAGTACGCATTGACCACGCCAAAGAAGATTTGCTTACTGCAGAAGAGAATTACAAAAATAAACGATATAAAGCGGTAAACAACCGTGTGTATTACGCTATATTCCACTCGATTCGTGCGATATTAGCCTTGGATGGCGTTGACTTCAAATCCCACAGCAGTGTTTTGGGGTACTTTAATAAAAATTATATTCATACAAACATTTTAGACCGCTCTTTAGGCAGTGCTGTGGTTTGGGCTTCGAAGGCTCGAAATGACAGCGATTACAATGATTTCTACACTATAATACCGGAAGATGTCAAAAGCAACATTGAATCTGCGCGTGTTTTATTTTCTGCTGTTGAGGAATATATAGAAAAACGATTGAGTGCCGAGGGCGATAGTGACCCCATTTAACTCCTGTGCGATAATGAAGGTGTGTCTTGTGTTGAATGAAGCTGAAAAACGTGGATGGGATGCAGTAGATGATGCCGCTGAACGCGCCGGAGGGTATTTGGCAACGCCTAAACGTCCGCTTGTGATTGAGTATGATTACAGGGCTATGACTAAATACTGTGCTGAAAAAAATATCTCAAAAATGGAATTGACAGAAGATGAGTTGAAAATGTTTGAGTATGAAGAGCCTTTAGCTTACGCTTAACATCAGCAGTTATGGACAATCTGCCCCACATATGCTTGTAAATAAGCTGTATGTGGGGCATTTTTGTATCAAGCATCCATAAATATGTTATAATTTACCAGTTGAAATGTTTTTATTGGCAGGAGATGTTTTTTACCGTGACAACCAAACTTGGAAAATATATTCACTTTGAAGGCAACGAATACGAAGCCGCAAATGTTACCACTCATAGCGAAACACACGAAGAAAAAGTAAAATGTGGCGAATGCACCGAGCAACGGTTTGTTCCCTTCGATGCTCAAGCGGTCGAGAAGCACTTGAAAGGGGAACTGACCATCGGCGTATACCCCATGTTCCCCGATGAAACGTGCCGCTTCCTTGCCTTCGACTTCGATGCGAAGGTATATGCCCCTGCGGAACTGCGCCGCGACGTTTCCGCTATTCGCGAGGTGTGCGCCGAATTGGATATTTGTATGGCAGTAGAACGCTCTCGTTCCGGCAAAGGCATTCATTTTTGGATTTTCTTTGCGGAAAATACCCCTGTAAATATTGCACGTAAATTTGGAAGTGGTATTATAACCTACGCCATGAACAAGCACCATGAACTGCCATTCAAAACATATGACCGCCTCATTCCAACCCAAGATAGTCTACCAAAAGGCGGCTTTGGCAATTTAATTGCCCTGCCATTGCAAAAATATCCGCGCAAGCATGGCAATAGCGTATTTGTAGATGATAATTTTAACCCATATGCCGACCAATGGAATTATCTGCACAATGTCAAAAAGTACACGATTACGGAAATAGAAAAATTTATCAGACAATTAACGCCGGACGGAGAATTAGGCGAACTGCACAGGATGGAAACCTCTTATGCAAGCCTCGGAGCATTTTGACTCTATGGAAACTTTGAAGCTGTGGTACGAAAAGAACAAACACGAATACATCTTTATAAATGAGTATGACGAAGAAAAATCGTTTGACGGATTTCTAGCCGATATTCACAAGCGCAAAGATGACCCAAATTTGAAAGAAGGAACACAGGGAAAATGTGCCGCCGGTTTCAGATGGGAGTACCGAAAATTTTCGTAAATTATAGGGAAAATATGCGGGATTTATCGTCTTAAAGAGGCTCAACCTTGCAACAGCTTGTATACGGACGCGGCTACAAATCGCAAACACCGATATCTGTGATAAGTTTAACGCAACCATCGCAGATTCCTGCAAGTACGCCTGTGAAGCCGTTACCGGAAAGGCCGCCGGATTTTGTAAAAATTGTTACTGTTTGGCCGATATAGCGAGCCATGCTTTCGATTAAACATCCACTCATGGTTAATCCTCCTTTTTTTTCGATGATAGTACATACTGCCGCAGTTGCCGCCGGAAGGGGCGTTTACGTTCTTGCCCCCAATTTCTACCGGCGACTAATCTATGGCAAAGGAACAGTGCTTGTTCCTAGTTACATACTATGGCGGGGTGTTCGTTTGTGTTACAAGCTATGTAAAAATGTGCTATATTTGTATCATTCAGAAAAAAGGAGGCGATAAAATGGCGGACAACCCTCACAAAGGACATCGCGAAAGAATGCGCAACCGCTACCGCAGTGAAGGACTGGACGGCTTTGCCGACCACGAAGTGCTGGAGCTTTTGCTGTTTTATTGCTACCCGCAGTGCAACACAAACACTCACGCGCACAGAATGCTAAAAGAATTCGGCTCGTTGCACAACTTATTTGAAACCGATGTTGAAACCCTCATGAGCACCCTAAAATGCACCGAGAACATAGCCGTTCTTCTAAACTTCATACCCGCGCTTGCAAACCGTTACGGCAAAAGCAAGTGGGCGAAAAAAACGCTAATCGAAAATGAAACCATCGCAGGCGAATACGCCCTAAACCTATTCCTTGGCGAAATAGACGAAAAATTTTACGTCCTCTGTCTTGGCAAACAATATCAACTAATCAACACCGTTCTCATCTCCGAAGGCACCGTTGACGAAGCCGCCGTTTACCTGCGCGAAATAATGTCTGCCGCCCTAAAAAACAACGCCACCGCAGTAATCCTCACACACAACCACCCCGGCGGCACAGCCAAACCATCCAACCCCGACATCTCCGCAACCCGCCAAATAATCGACAGCCTCGCCTCCGTAAACATAGACGTCCTCGACCACATAATAGCCGCCGGCGACACATACTACTCCTTCGCCGCACGGCGGAAACACGTACGGGGGTATTATTAAAAGAAAGACCTCGGGGGTTTCACACCCGAACCCCCACAAGGGATTTCATCCCTTGACCCTATCTTTGAAAACCGCGTATGCGGTTTTCAGGTTAAAGTTTTTTGTCGAACTTTTTTTCAAAAAAGTTCGTGGGGGTGTGGGGGCAACGCCCCCACGATATCTTTATTCGCAATAGCCTCCTCTTGTGCGATTTTTAGAATGTCCAAGTCGCGGTAGAGGTTGGCTATTTTGAATTCGGGGAGACCGTGCTGGCGCGTGCCGAAGAAATCGCCTGCGCCGCGCTGTTCCAGGTCTAGTTCGGCAAGGCGAAAACCGTCGGTGGTTTGGGTCATGGCGTTCATGCGGGAAGTGGTTTGTTCGTTTTTGGAATTGGTTATGAGAACGCAGTGGGATTGGGCAGTGCCGCGCCCAACGCGCCCGCGAAGCTGATGCAGTTGCGACAGTCCGAAACGCTCTGCGTTTTCTATTACGATTAGTGTCGCGTTGGGTACGTGTACGCCAACTTCGATTACGGTGGTGGAGATGATTACGTCTGTTTTTCCGGCTTTGAAGTCGTCCATGGTCTGCTGTTTTTCGGCGGGTTTCATGCGCCCGTGCAGATATGCTATTTGCAAGGAGGGCAGGGCTTCGCGCAGTTCGTTTGTGTACGCGGTTACGTTTTGCAATTCGGTTTTGGTGGGCGCAGTGTCTTGATTTTCTTGTATTGCGGGGCAAATTACATAGGCTTGTCGGTTTTGTGATGTCTCTTTTAATATGAAGTTGTTGATTCTTTCGCGGTATGAAGAATTGACGCAATATGTTTTTATCGCTTGCCGCCCCGGCGGATATTCGTCGATGACGGAAATATCCAAATCACCATAGAGAATCAGCCCCAACGTGCGCGGAATGGGCGTTGCCGTCATAACCAAAACGTGCGGCGCATATTCGTCGGGCGAACCTTTTTGCGTCAACGCCAACCGCTGGTTTACGCCGAAACGGTGCTGTTCGTCGGTGATGCACAGGCCAAGACAAGCGTATTCCACGCCGTCTTGGATAAGCGCGTGTGTGCCGATTATTATTTTCGCGCTACCGTCTTTTATCTTTGCCAACGCTTCGCGCTTTGCTTTTGCCGTAAGACTCCCCGTAAGAAGAACCGCCCCAATACCTCGCGGCGCGAAAAGTTTTTCGCATTGTACAAAATGCTGGGTCGCAAGAACATCTGTGGGTGCCATCAACGCCGTCTGATATCCGCTTTGCGCCGCAAGATACGCCGCCGCAAACGCAACCGCCGTTTTCCCGCTTCCCACGTCTCCCTGCACCAACCTGTTCATGCGTATTCCGCAGGAAATATCTTTCGCAATCTCCGCAAGAACACGCGCTTGCGCCCCTGTCGGCGCGAACTCCAGCCACTCCAAAAAAGGCGCGTAATCCGCACACGAAAACACAATCCCCTTCTGCGCCTTCACAACCTCCTTTATCTGCAAAAGCGCGACCTGCATGAAAAATAATTCCTCAAAAACCAATCTGCGCCGCGCATGGTGAAACATCTCATCCGTCTCCGGAAAATGAATATTGCGAATTGCCATCTCCCTATCGCACAAATCATATTTTTCCCTTAACTCCCGCGAAATGTTCTCCTCGAACAATCCCCCTGTTAAAGTTTTTGTCGAACTTTTTTCAAAAAGTTCGTTGGGGTTCGGGGACAAAGTCCCCGAGAACTTTAGTGCTTCATAAATCAATGCACGAAAAGTTTTCTGCGAATACAGCTTGGGAACGGTGTAAACGGGTACTATTCTCCCGCCGGAAAGTTCGGTTTCGCCTGCGGCCTCGTAGTCGGGCGATTGCATTTGCAGGATTGTTCCTTGTTCGCGAATCTTCCCCGTAAAAAGGTATTCGCCGCCCTTCTTGAAATTTTTTTTGAGATATGGTTGGTTGAACCAGATTATTTCTAAAGTGCCTGTGTGGTCTTTTATTTTCAGCTTGGTTACGGTGAAACGCTTTAGCGTGACACACTCCGGCTCAAACGCAACAATGCCGCGAATTGTATTCACGGCATCGGGAATAAGCTCCGCAATGGTTTTTACATTACTGCGGTCGTCGTAATCACGGGGGAAATGTTCCAGCAAATCTGCAACGGTAAATATCCCCGCAGATTGCAAAGCGTGGGCACGTTTCGCGCCCACGCCTGAAAGTTCTGTTATAAACATATTTACTCCACAGACAAAATGAAACTGTAAATCGGTTGGCCGCCGTCGTAAAGTTCCAGTTCTACTTGCGGATATTTTTTTGTAACGTATTCGCCAAGTTCTTCGGCGTCTTTGGCTGTCGCGCCTTCGCCGTGGAAAATGGAAACAATGTCCCCGCCGTTTTTAAGCATATGGTCAACCAAGGCGCGGGCGGCAGTTTTCAGATTGCGTTTTACCAAAGCGATATCGCCGTCGTAAATGCACAGGAAATCGCCCTCTTTTATTTTTTTGTCGTCCAGAACGGTGTCGCGAACGGCTTGGGTAATTTGGCCGCAGTGGGCGACTTCCATGGCTTCGTTCATGGCTTCAAGATTTTCCTCGGGGCTTGCGGTATTGTCGAACGCGACAAGACAGGCAACGCCCTGCGGAATATTTTTTGTGGCGGCAACGCCTGTTTTTTTGCCCTTAACAAGCTTGCCCGCCTGTGACGCCGTTAGGGTAATGTTTTTGTTATTTGGCAAAATTATTACATAGTCGGCGTTTACGCGCTCTGCGGCGCGGGCGATATCTTCCGCGCTGGGGTTCATGCTTTGACCGCCCTCTATTACAATGTCTGCGCCAAGGCCTTTAAAAAGCTCTGCCATTCCCTTGCCCGAAACTACAGCCACAATACCGAGCGGTTTCGGCGGTTCGTTGCTGGTAGAAAAGTCCGTTGTAAGTTCGGCGTTTTGAGCCTTCATGTTGTCGATTTTTATGTTAATAAGCATTCCGAATTTCAATGCCTTTTCCATCGCCTTGCCGGGGTTATTTGTGTGAACATGAACTTTAACCAGCCCCATATCTTCAATTACAACAACGGAATCGCCAATGGTAGGCAGATAATCACGCAAGACTTCTTCCGCGTTATGAGAATGTCCTGTCGGGTGGGTTTGCGAAAGTTCAACAAGAAATTCCGTGCAGTATGCAAACTTGATATCATCGGGGTTTATCGTGCCCGCAGTCGTACCTTCCGCCGATTCCGAAGGTGCTTCCAGAAGTTCAATGTCCTCGTGAATAGAAAGAGACTTCAGCGCACCTTTGAAAAAACATACAATGCCCATTCCGCCCGAATCCACAACGCCCGCTTGTTTCAGCGCGGGAAGCATCGAGGGTGTACGCGCCAGCATTTGGTCGGATTTTTCCACTACGAATTTTAGGCACTCGTGTATATCTTTTTCATCGAAAGCGATTTCGTGGGCGGCTTCGGCGGCGGCTCGTCCAATCGTAAGCATTGTGCCTTCCTTGGGTTTCATTACCGCTTTGTATGCCATTTCCGCCGACTTTGCCAACGCAACCGCAAGGTCTTCGGAATTCGCAACCGTTTTGCCCTCCAGCCCTTTCGCAAAACCGCGAAAAAGCTGCGACAAAATCACACCCGAGTTGCCCCGCGCTCCACGTAACGCACCGTTAGACGCGGCTTTTGCCACGTCCGCAATATTGGGCGTTGCTTGCGCCATTGCTTCCTTCGCCGCCGCTCTCACCGTATGCCCCATATTGGTTCCCGTATCGCCGTCCGGCACGGGGAACACGTTAAGCGCGTTAAGCGACGGCGTGTTTTCCGTAATCTCATTCGCGCCGGCAACAAACATATTTTTTAATACTCTGCCGTCTATGCTAATCAATCCCACGGTTTTATACCCCCTGCTCTGCGCGCACGCTTTCTATATATATATTCACTTCGCGCACCTTCATGCCAACACTCTCTTCCACTTTGTACCGCACATTGCTTTGCAAAGTGTCCGCTATCGCCACAAGGTTTGTTCCGTAGTCCACTATTATATGAAGCTGTATTACCAGCTCGCCGTTCTCCAGCGTTTTAAGCACCACGCCTTTGTTAAGGCTTTCAATCTTCAACAGGTTCACCAACCCGTCACGGATACTCTTCGCCGCCATTCCAACCACGCCGCAACATTCCATCGCCGCCAAACCCGCTATCCGCGAAATAACTTCATTCTCAATCCCAATCGTTCCGTTCTCCGTCTTGATTTTTGATTGCATTGTCGTAACCTCCCTATTGCTTGCTTTGTTGTTGTGTATATTATACACTGTGTTACAGTTATATTACAATACTTTCCGAAAGAGGCTGACATATGCCCGGTTTTTTAACGCATTGCATAGCCGGAAAGGCGGCATTACAGGCGGTTTCTGCGGAGATTCGCGAGAAGATTACAGCCGAAGAGCGGCTATATAATTTGGGAACGCAGGGGCCGGATATTTTTTTCTATTATCTGCCGGGGCAGGTGCGGAAGCGTTCGCGGGGGATAGCGCAAGAGATGCACGGGTGTGGGCTTGGGCTGTTTTTGGCGTACATGGCAAAGTTGGCGAAGCTTGCGCCGCCGCAGGAGCAAGACACGATTTTTGCATACACGGCGGGATTTTTGATGCACTACACGGTGGATTGTCATGCGCACCCGTATGTGTATGCGCGGGCGTTTGTTAAGGACGCGCCGAAAATAAAAAACAGTGCGTTGCACAGGAAATTTGAAACGGCAATAGATGTTTCTCTGTTAAAGTTGGTGAGCGGAAAAAAACCTGCGGGCATTAACCAGTGGGAGCTTATTAACGCACCGAAAAGCGGGCTTTGCATTGCGGCAGAAGCGTTAAGCCACGGCATTTGTGCAATTTATAACAGGAACGTACCGCCCAAAGTGACACGGCGGGCACTGCAATTTACCATAAACGCAACGCGGCTTTTGCAGTCTAAAAACGGGCGGCGCAAGCGTTTTATGGAGATTGCGGAAAACTTGGTTGCGGGCGAAGCAATGGCGTCGTGCATCATTCATATGCAGGAAGTCCCCGACGAGGACGATTATCTGAACCTGAAAAAAACCGAGTGGCAAGCACCATGGTCTTCGGAAGAAGAAAAATACACAGACAGCTTTATGGAGCGTTACAGTGCCGCAGTGGAAGAAGGCGCGGAGCTAATCGAAACAATGCACTCATACATTTACGGCGATTTGCCGTTTGAAGTTCTGACAGAAAAACTGGGCAATCGCTCATTGAAAACGGGGCTACAGTGTGCTTAGCGTAATTGTAATCGGCGGCGGGCCGGCGGGAATGCTTGCGGCGGGAACAGCCGCAGAGGGCGGCGCGAAGGTCACGCTGCTGGAGAAGAACGAAAAACTGGGAAAGAAACTGCACATCACGGGCAAAGGGCGTTGCAATATCACAAACGATACAGACGTTCGCGGCTTGCTTGACCACGTTGTAACAAATTCGCGGTTTTTAAACAGCGCGTTTTACACGTTCGACAGCCACGCACTTATGTCGTTTCCTGCATTTGCGGATGTGCCGTTTAAAACGGAACGCGGCGGGCGTGTCTTTCCGCAAAGCGACAAGGCAGACGACGTAAATCAAGCCCTTGCAAAATGGTTGGGCGAAGTTGGCGCAACCGTTCGGCTTAAAACCGAGGTGCAAAAAATTTTACATGAAAACGATTCTTTCACCATAACCACGGCGGATAAAATATACACAGCCGATGCGGTAATCATCGCCACGGGCGGGCTAAGCTACCCGTCAACAGGCTCTACGGGCGACGGATACGCCTTTGCAAAAAAATTCGGGCATACCATTATCGAAACCGCACCCGCCCTTGTTCCCCTTATCACGGCAGAAAAATGGGTTTCTTCGCTGGAAGGTCTTAGCCTGAAAAATGTTTGCCTAACCGCAAAAAATTCTGAAACCCTATACGAAGAAACAGGCGAAATGCTTTTCACCGCGAAGGGCGTAACGGGGCCGCTTGTTCTGCGGGCAAGTTCGTACTTATGCAACGCGCTTGCAGGCGCGAAACTCCTCATAGACCTAAAACCCGCCCTCTCCCACGAGCAACTTGACGCCCGCATTCTCCGCGATTTTTCCGAAACAAAAAACCGTAACTTCGCAAACTCGCTGGACAAGCTTCTCCCAAAACGGCTAATCGAAACCATAATCTCGCTCTCGGAAATTTCGCCCTTCACAAAAGTACACACCATCACCCGCGCACAACGCCAAACCCTAATCACGCTACTAAAATCCCTACCCCTCACACCCACCGCTACCGCAGGTTTCCGCGAAGCCGTTATAACTCGCGGCGGCGTCTCCACCCGCGAAATAAACCCCTCAACCCTAATGTCCAAACTTCAACCCGGCCTTTTTTTCGCCGGCGAACTCATAGATACAGACGCAAAAACAGGCGGCTACAATCTGCAAATCGCGTTTTCTACAGGGCGACTTGCAGGGCTGTCGGCAATCGAATTTTTAGAAAGATAAGACCGTGGGGGCTCCGCCCCCACACCCCCGCAAGGGACTTCGTCCCTTGACCCTATCTCGAAAACCGCGTACGCGGTTTTCAGGTCAAAGTTTTTTGTCGAACTTTTTTTCAAAAAAGTTCGTAGGGGTTCGGGGGCAACGCCCCCGAGGTCTTAAAAAGGAGTGAATTAATTATGAAAAAAGGATTCGCAATTGCAATTGACGGGCCGGGCGGCGTTGGAAAAAGCACGGCGGCGCGGCTTGTTGCGCAGGAATTGGGCATGGCGTATATCGACACGGGCGCGATGTACAGGGCGGTCGCGCTGTACCAGATTGAAAACGGGATTAATATGTATAATGACGAAAAGCTGGAACGGTCGTTGAAGGATATCGCGCTGGAGATTGTAAATGACGGCGGTGTGCAAAAAATATTGCTTAACGGGCGCGACGTTACGGATTTGATTCGCACGCAGGAGGTTTCGGAAGGGGCATCTGTGGTGGCGGCTAATTTGCGTGTGCGGGAAAAATTGGTTGCACAGCAAAAGCAAATGGCGGCGGCGGGGCGCGTTGTGATGGACGGACGCGACATAGGTACGCACGTTTTGCCGTGGGCGCAAATAAAAATCTACTTAGACGCACCGCCCGAAATTCGCGCCCAACGCCGCGTTCTGGAACTTGAAGAAAAAGGCCAACCCGAAGACTACAAACACATTTACGCGGGCATAGTGGCTCGCGACAAACGCGACAGAAGCCGCAAGCACAACCCGCTTATTCAAGCCGAGGACGCGGTATATCTAAGCACCGCACAAAACGAGTCGCCCAAGGACACCGCACGGGATATCGTAAATATCTACGAAGAGAGAGGGTATTAGAGGATGTTTTACAAAACGTGCAGGGTAATCGCATGGATTATAGGTCACATAATATATCGGTTTGAAGTAACGGGGCGCGAAAACATACCAAAAGACGGCGCGTTTCTGATATGCGCAAACCATATCCACGCCTTCGACCCAATTGTTCTGGGGATTTTCACCAAGCGCATACCGCGATTTATGGCGAAGAAAGAACTCTTCAAAACGCGGCTGTCCAACTGGTTTTTCCGCAATTACGGCGCGTACCCCATAGACCGCCAAGCCGCCGCAGACATGACCGCTTTCCGCACAACCATGGACATACTAAAAAGCGGCGACGGTCTTATCATCTTCTCCCAAGGCACACGCATGAAAGACTTTGATAACGCCAAAAGCGGCGTTGCCGTATTCGCACTAAAAAGCGGCGCACCAATAATCCCAACAGGCATACGCGCAAGTTACAAACTTTTCTCCAAAGTCCATGTCCACTACGGCGAACCCATCACCATGGACGAATACGCGGGCGAAAAAGTAAAAACAGAACTGGTAGAAAAAGTCATGTCGAAAGTCATAGGTAGCGTTACAAAACTTGCCGCAGAGCCGAGTTGATGGCGTAGAAAACCTCGGGGGCGTTGCCCCCGAACCCCCACAAGGGGGACATTGCCCCCCTTGACCCCCAAAATAAAAACCGCGCATTTGCGCGGTTTTTGATTTCACTATAGCGTTTAGATTTTACTCCTCTGCATATTCACACAAAACCTCCGGGATTTCACCGATGTGAATGGCGAACGTCACGAGGTATGGCGCGGGTGAAGCGGGTGCGTTCGGGACGGAGGGGGATTGCGGTGCATAGATTTGTACGAGGATTGGCATTTCGCCTGTGATGTCCCAGTATTCCGCGCTCCAACCAAGGTATTCGAGGATGTAGCGCAGATCTCCTATATGGAAGCATATGCCGTTTGTGCTGTCATATCCGAGGGTGTAATCGCCGCCGTTGTCGTCTGTGTCGTCGGTATCATCGGAGTCGTCTGTTCCGTCGCCGTTATCTGCGGGCGGTACGGGGCTTCCGTTATCGTAATCGTCATCGAGTGAGGGAACGAAGGGCAACAATGATGCAGGGAATTCCATATCAGCGCGGGCGTGGTTGTTGATTAGTGTGCCTATGCCAAACCCGCCTGAAAGTCCTACGTTCATGCCAACAATTCTTGAAACGGTCGCGCCTGAAAGAATCGGGTTTAACGCAACGCTGTGGCGAATTTCGCCCGTGTTAAGACCTGCAATGCCGCCTGTCGCACCAACGGTTGCAAATGCTGCGCCGCTTGCAAAGCTGTAGCTTATTGCAGAACCCGCGCCGTTGAAACCGACCAAGCCGCCCAAACCACCTTCGGTTAGGTTGATTGCGTAACGCGTAACCGTGCCTGTTGCGTAGGTGTTGGTGATTGTTGCGTATTGCGTTGTGTAGGTGTCGTCGTACGGTACTTGCGCGCCGTCGCTGAAGCCTATCAACCCGCCAACTGCCGCACTGCCTGTTACGTGACCCGTGGCAAAGCTTGAAGATATTGCACCGCCAAGGTTTGCGCCAACAAGCCCGCCAACGCGAGAGCCTGTGCCCAGTACGTTGCCTGTTGCAAAGCTGTTTACGATAACGCCTAGGCTGTTTGCACCTACCAAACCGCCTACGCTTCCGTTTCCGCTAATGTTTCCTGTTGCGTGGCTTGCTTCTATTTTACCGCTGTTTTCGCCGGCAATGCCGCCCACGCCGTTGCTTGCGCCTGTTGTTACATTGCCTGTTGCAAAGCTGTTTACGATTTCTCCGCCAAAACAGTTATTTCCAACCAAACCGCCAACTTGGCTACGAACGCCCATTCCGAATACGTTGCCGCTTGCAGAACTGTCTGCAATAACACCGAAACGATTTTCTCCAACCAGTCCGCCAACGGATTGGTCGCCGATTACATATGACGATGTTGCGCTGTTGCTAACCGTTGCACGACGGAATTTGTATGCTTCATATTCGTCATCAAAAGCGTAGAATCCGCTGTTTACACCCGCGATACCACCGACAAAAACCATGCCGTTTATATCGCCGCCGGCGTAACTGTCTTTAATTATCCCTGCGTTTATCCCTGCAATTCCGCCCACTGCACCGGCGTATTTACCTCCTGTGCGCATATAATATCCATAAAAATACAGTTCTGCTTGGGTCACATTTACCAAGGACGTAACATTTTCAATCAGTCCCATATTAAATGCAGTCAACCCGCCCGCGTCTATGCTGAACGCGAAATACCTATAATGAACATAGTCACTGCGGAGTTCTTGATACCATTCGGGAAAACTTGCAAATAATTCCAGATAGGGATACACCGTAATGTTTCCGTCAACGTTAAGGTCGCGTACAACCGCGTCAATGCCAATATGACCGAACAACCCCGCACCTGCCCCCGGGCCTGTTACTTCCCACTCGTAAGGGCAGTATGGTGCAGATGCTGTCATGGAAAAATCCACCGTGATAGTGTAATCCGCGCCGTCGAACACGCCGCCGAGTTCGCCGAGGCTTGTCGCAGGAACGCCCTCGATTTCGATATCCGCGCCCAACACGAAATGCCTTTCTGCGCAGTACATATATGCCGCCATCCAGTTAATGCACTCTTGCGTCAAAAGCACGAACGGGTCTTCTTCCGTTCCCGTGCCGTAACCTGAGGGCGGGGCTATTTCGTCGTTGTCGCAGGTGCAGTCGTCACATTCATCAGTAGGAGGCGGTGTTGGGGATGGCGTAGGTCTTGGGCCTGTGAAACCGCTTCCGCCGCCTCGGCTTCCACCGCCACCCGCAGGTGCTGAAGGCGCAGAGGGTGCGGACGGTGCCGCCGCAGGTGTGCCCGGCATTGGAACAACCGCCGCCGCCACTTGGGCTTGCACCGCCGCGATTGCCGCGTCTGCCACTTGGCGTTGCGCTTGCGCTTCGGTGGTACGCGCTTCAATCAGCGCGGGCAGTGCTTCAACCACTGCCGTCTCCAAAACGCCCGCGTCCATCAAATATGCCATGTTATCTTGAATCGCAACCAGCGTGAACAAATTTAACGCGCCAACATCAATCGCGCCAACCGCAGGTGCCGCGCCGCTCGCGCTTACGCTCATCTGCGAACCCGCAGGAAGCGGTTGCCCGTTCACTTCGCCCGCGCCTGAAAGCATTACGATTTCCACATTGCCTGCGCCCGCCGCGCTCATGGTATACAGCGTACCGCGTACCGTAAGCCCGACATTGCCAACGCGTGTTTCCAGCGTAGTGCCTTGGTCTTGCGTATCTGCCTTCACAAGCGCGCTTCCGCTTTGCACAGACAGTTGCAATCTGCGGCGCGTAGCACTTACCGCAACTCTACTATTCTGGTCCATTTTCAAAACAGAGATGGCATCCATCTGCAAATACAGATACGAATCCCGCCCCGTTGTAATCGTATTTCCCCTACTCAACCGTTGCCCGACACGCGGCGTCGCGCTTCTGCCGTTGCCCCTTGCCACGGTAACATTGTCGCCCTCCACGCGGTGAACGGTAATCACCCTTGCAGAATTTTCCGACGCGTACACATTCGCTGTAAGACCCAGCACCATACACGCCACCATAATCCATGCCACAACTTTTTTCATTTTCTTTTCCCCCATCTATTTATAAGTTTTAAGACCGCGGGGCTTTGCCCCGCACCCCACAAACTTTTTGAAAAAAGTTTGAACAAAAACTTTAAAATGGACTAGGAATTAAGCTGTGTCGCAATTCCAAGTTAAAGTTTTTGCCCCGCTTTTTTCAAAAAGCGGGTGGGGGTTCGGGGGAGACCCCCCCGAGAACTTAACCGCTAAAGCCGAATAATACGAATTACATTGTTGCCTGTGTCTGCGATATATAAATTCATGCCGCGAACTAAAACGCCGCGTGGCAGATGAAATTCGGATTGTGCGAGAGTACCGTCTGTGTGGTCGGCGTAGTGAGTACCCGCGAGGGTTGTGGAAACGCCGTCAATTGTTAGTGTGCGGATAAGATTGTTACCGCTGTCTGCAATGATGAGGGTATCGCCGAAAAGGGATAACCCAACGGGTATGCTGAACGCCGCGCTGTAGCTGTACGGCAAGAAGCTTTCTGCGAACCAGCCTATCGGCACTTCGTCGAAGTCGTATGTTTCGTACCACTCAACTTGGGAGGGAAGAAGAACTTGCCCGCCGATTGTGCGAACCTCACCGTTTTCTATTACGCGAATTAAATGGTTGCCCGTGTCTGCCACGAAGATTCTGCCGTCGGGGCAAACGGTGATACCCATTGGCGCGTTAAATAACGCCGCATCTGACGCACCGTCATAAAAACCGTACTCGCCCAATTGCCCTGCAATTGTTGTAACTTCGCCCGTGGGCGAAACCGCACGAATTGCATGGTTTAGCGTATCCGCAACAAAAAGATTTCCGCAAGGCGCGTACACAATCGCCGTGGGTTTGTTAAAGCCTTGCGCAAATGTGAAAACATTTCCGTCCGTTATTACACGAATTACGTCGTTGCCGCTGTCGGTGATAAAAATGCGACCTTCGCTGTCAATCGCGCCGTCGGTGGGGCGGTTGAACAGTGCGTCTGCAACTGCGCCGTCGGCGTGTGCGCCGTATGGAAAACCGTAATCATCATCGGGAAGAACCGTCCCCGCAAGGGTCGTGACTTCTCCCGTGGGCTGAATCACGCGGATTAAATTATTGTACGTATCTGCAATATACAAACGAACACTGTTTTCATTGCCGAAAATGCCGCTAGGCAGATTAAACTGCGCGTGAAAACCGTCTGCGTATCCCGGTATGCCCATGCCCGCGATTGTTCCGACCGCGTACACATTGCTTGGGCGCGTCACCATAACGGTGCGCGTTGCGGCATCCCAGTCTATTTCGTGGCCAACGCCTTCAACCACGGCACGAAGAGGAATCATTATTCTGCCGTTAAAGTTTTGCGCGGGAACTTCCAATGCATAAACCGCGCCGTTTACACTAAAGTCACCGCTGTCTTGTGTTACCACAACCGTTGCGTCATAGCGGGTTAGTGTTACCGACCGCGCAACCGCGTCCCATGTAACGGTAAAGCCCATTGCTTCAAAAACCCCGCGCACAGGCACAAGGGTTCTGCCGCTTACAAAAATCGGCTCTTGGTCTTGAAAAACAACGGGTTCGCCGTTAACCAGCACGGTTGCCGCGTTCATTATAATTGAGTCACTTGCAAACACAGCCGTTGGCGCAACAAGCAACAACGCCGCAACCACAAGAATTTTAACGAATTTCATTGGTAAACCAACTTCCTATTTTTTAATAATGAAGCGGTATACCAGAACCGCCAACGCCGCACCGATTAACGGCCCTAAGATGAAAACCCAAACGTCTGCAAGTGGCGCACCGCCCGCCAAAAGCGCAGGCCCGATACTTCTTGCAGGGTTCACGGAAGTTCCCGTAAGCGGAATACCCACAATATGCACAAATGTAAGCGTAAGACCGATTACAATACCTGCAACGCTTGCCATTTTTTCATTCGCCGTAACACATAAAATTGTGAGAAGAAAGATAAACGTAAGCACTACTTCAATTATAATGCCGCCCGTAATGCCGCCCGCGTTTGCCACGCCGTTAGAGCCTAACGCACCCGTCATGTCTTCAATTCCGAAAGAAACAAAAAGCGCGAGCAATGCCGCGGCAACAAGCGCACCAATAACCTGCGCTATCACATATCCTGCAAAATCCACTACGGAAAGCCGCTTGTCAAGCAACATCGCAAACGAAACCGCAGGGTTAATATGGCAACCGGAAACACTGCCGATAGCATACGCCATTGCCACAATCGAAAGACCAAACGCAAACGCCACAGCCAAATGCCCGCCGCCCGCTGCCGCGCCAAGAAAAACAGCACTTCCGCAGCCCATAAACGTAAGCACAAATGTACCCAAGCACTCTGCCGAATATTTTTTCACATTACTCATTTCCTACTACCTCCTGTGCTTTGAAGGGAAACACGCCCTTATATGGCATGAATTGTAACACTTATGCCGATAGTTTACAAGAGGGGAAAAAGTAAAAACCGCGCAAAATGCACGGCTTTGATTGCGGTAAAGAAACTTGGGCGGTATTGAACACAGGTTCTTAGAGGGAGCGTGGCATTAACGGCAACGGTCGCAGACGTCGTGCGGGCAGAGTGTTGGGAAGTGACCCGCCAACGCCCGTGCAAGACGGATAAGGTCGAGCGTATTCACAACGCCGTCGCAGTTTATATCTGCGGCGCGGCGGTCGAAGGTTACATACTGCCCCACCAAATACCGCGCAAGGAGCGTCGCGCTTGCGGAAGTTACGCGCCCGCTTCCGCCTGTATCGCCGATTCTTGCGGGCTGAACGCGCACTTCGCCGTTTATGGTGGAAATTTGCAGTTCTTCGTAATCTGTGTTTCGGGGGTATTCCTCACCTGTAAGCGCGTTTTCAAAAGTGACGGTTATTGGCAATCTGCGGTTGGTTTCCATATCATCACAAACGGAAAATGTTAAGGTTAGCAATGTGCCGTTGTGGGTGATGTTTGCCGTGCGCCCTGCCCAGCCCATGTATACATAATTGCCCACAGTGGATAAATCTTCCGGAGTTTCAAAGTTTTCGTACAGGCTGTGGTGGGATAAAGCGTAGCCCGTTAAGGTAAGTTCCGCAGGGAAATCCAAACGCATAAACATGGATGCAAAACCGGGATTGTTAGAAATGCGAACATGAACTTCCACCTCGTCACCCTGGTCTGCAAACGTCGTAGAGATGGTGAGAGCAGGCGCGGTTAGGTCAACGGGCGGCGCGGGAGCTTGTGAAATTTCAACGGTAATTTGCCTTTCTTCATAACCCTCAACATTGTATGCTCTAACCGTGAAGGTGAAATTTCCGCTTTGTGTTGGCGTACCTGATAACAACCCCTGTGCGTTAAGCGTCAGCCCCGTCGGCAAATCTCCCGTGTACGACCATGAGGGGGCGGGGTTGCCCGTTGCGGCAAAACGGAAGCTGTAATCTGTGTTTACCGCGCCGCTTGGTGCATTTGCATTTGTTATCACGGGGATGTTTTCATTTACGGGATACGAAACAATAAGAATTTCCGCACTGTAGGGCATTCCGTAAAACCTTCCGCGTAATGCGTAATCGGAAAGCCAGTATTCTTCGGGTAGGTTTATGCGGGTGTCACCGCCGATAAAATCCGTGCTTCCCATGATATGATGACTGTTTGCGGAAATTCCCGGGCCATACACAACAACCTGCCATTCAATGCCCGGAAGGGTTGGCCCCATAACACGCGCATTGTCGAATGAAATTTCTCCCGCAACCCTGTAAGATGGGGCTGTGATTCTAAAGCCTGTTGCGCCTGCGGCTGTCAGCGGCGCAATTGTCAAAAAGCTTTCGGATGTATTTACCGTGGGTTCTCCCAAGTACAAACTCATACCGGATATCGCGCCATAGTTTACGGGAACACCGTTTCGTGTGGCTTGCAGTCTGAATCTGATTTCATCGTTGAAGTTGAAGGTGTGCGGAGACGCTTCTGTTACGCTGAAACTGCCCACAGGTGTAACGGAAAGTGTGGTTAGCGTTTCGCGGGTGATTTCAACGGGATTGCTTTGTATGATTATAGGGTCGGTTGCATTTGCTACGATTGCCGTACCCACATACTCATTGTTGCGGTATACCCGCATTGCAATTTCATTTCCGAAACGTGCTTCAAATCCCGCTTCAACACTTAAAAGTACGCCTATATCCAGTCTGCGCAAACGGAATTGTGCGTCCGGATTAAGTGGGCGCGTTGCAAAGGAAAGCGAGCCGTCATTGTTAAATTCGTACATAGCGGGAACAAAAAAGTCATTGCGCCAATACATACCACCCCAGCCGAAAATATCGGTGTTTGCACCCTCACGCCCGGCTCTTGCCCTTGCGTTAACAATGCGCACACCCTCGGCGGGTACAATGCGGAAATTATCTGTAGAACTGAACATAGTCCCCGCAACCTGTTCGGAAATACGGATGGTGTGTTCCGCGCCGTTTAGCCAGCGGTTACTGTCTGAAAAATCTAACCCTGAGCTCCAATATTCCATGGGCAAATCATTTACGGCAACAGACCAACCGCCGGAGCGTATTGTTTGAAGCGCGACAGGGCCGGAAACTGCCAACCCGCTGTCCAAATCAAGGGACGCGACCACAAGCCCGCGTTCGCGCCATTCGCTTGCTTCATTGGTGCGTTCTGTCCAGTACGAGCCGGGCTGTGAAATGCGCACTTGTCTGCCGGGGTCGCGGTCTAAAACTCCCAGCGTACCGCTACCATGTGCATCCGGACCGGGAGGGGCTTGCCACGCCATGTTGCCGGAAACCGCACCAACATATACATCAATTGCCATATCCCCCGTAGTGGGCGAAAGTGCGGCGGGCATAAGCGATAACCCGTGGATGGTAACTTCCGCAGGGGTTGTTCTTGCGGTAAACGATGTACCTCTGGGGGGCATCGAAATGTAAAGGATAAGTTCATTTCTGTCGGTAAACGAGTTTGCAAACGGGTTGGATGTTGGCGCATTCCAGTGCCTGTTTGCCGGAACGTGCCAGAAAGAAGTGTCTACAACCGCAATGCCCCCAAAGGCATTAAAAGACTCGCGCCTATTGTTATTACCAAATGCTATATTACCTGTTGCAAAAACATCTTGCATATCCCAGTTAAACCCTCGGGGTGCAACCAACCGCACATGAAAGCCGTTGTTTGTGTGTACAGGGTCAGGGGAAAGAAACCTTCCAACAACGGCTTCTTCAATTTTTATGCCTGAAAGCCGTGCCGTGCTGGCTACGGGAACAATACTTTCCGTTCGTATATTCACACCGCTTCCCCAGCCTAGGAACATTTGCGCGTTTTCTACCAATGCAGTATTGGTAGGGAGCATACTCCCGCCGCCCTGCCGCAAAACAATGGACATTTCCGCATCAGATTGGCTTGCTCGTACTCCGCCAATGGTTACATCAATCCAGCCTTCAAGTGCGGGGAACTCACCTGAGATAGAACCATTTATGCTTGGCCACGCTGCCGCACGTTCTGCCCACGTTTGCGCACCGGCAAACAAGTCCAGCTGAATTTGCCGCCAAAATGTTTGATGTTGATATCCCATAGGAAAGTCCCAGTCACTTGGGGTTGCCCTCCAATTCCATCCATTTCGCCCGGGAGCGTTATAGTCCAAATATTCCCTATTATTTGGGTTGTTTGCAAGATTATTCATTTGAGAGAGGAAAATGGCAACACTACTGCCCGATTCCCCTTCCACGCGAAAGTTCGGACCGGCAGAAAAAGTTAATGTAACTGCCGAATTGCGGGTAAACCTAAATGTCTCAATTCCACCCCACGGAGACCGTTGAGTCCATTCCGCATCAGGGTCAAGACCGGGCGCAATAGGCCCGGCAAAACCAACCTCATGCGCACTCGTGCCGCCTGCAATCGTAAAGTCCAGCACTGCCATTGTGCCGTGGTCAACAACCAAGTTCGACAATGCTTGTGCGTCAATTCTAAATGTATAGCTGTCTACACCCCAAACAGGAGCGTTTCTTGGGTCACGCATTTCACCGGGGCGTGCCGCAATGCTCATTGCTTCAACTTCAATACACTCAAAATTTACCGCCGAGGGCGTGGTAACGGCAAAGCCTGTAAAGTTATCGTCCGCAATCGGATGGTAATAATCTGTCGGTTCTGCCGAAACAGGCATCCCTCCAACTACCATTACAAATGCCATAAGTACACACAAAACTTTTTTAAAGCCCTTGTACATTTTCTTGCTCCCTTCATTTTTTCGGCAAAAAATTACCGTATTTTATATTTAACGGCTCGTGAGTTACCCCAAAAACCGACACTGCCCACATATTGCAACCTTCACACAAAAGTTTTATATTAGTACAAAACCACCACACCATTACAGGAGGCGGAAATTATGGTAAGAAAAATTGAAAACAGGGAAATTATTACACTTGGCGAAGCAAGCGAAAAATATAACAACTGCCGTTTTGTATTTGTTTACACAGAGGATATCAACTACGGCGGCGAAGAAAGCAAGGGTTACGTAGCTTACACTTATGACAAGGAAAGTGAAATGCGGCAAATACCCAAAGATGATATAGGTGATAAAAGTTATGGTCATGACTGGGGCAGAAACTACGACCCGGAGCCTTATCCTGTTATAGGGGGCATTATTTATGGCAACGAGGGCTACTAGGCTTAGTGAAGACGGAAGGGCTATTTGTCGGATAGCGTTTAAACCGTATGAAAAATTGGTTAAACAATTAAAACCCCGCCCTCCAATTTTGCCGCCAATGTTTGCGAAAAGCACAGGCGGTTTTTTCATGCAAAATTTTTCAAAAGTCTTAGAATTGTTCATAGTGATTTTTCACCATTTTTTGCTATGCTTTTTATCAAGCACGGCGCGTGATGTAACAGAATATCCATTGTGTTACATTCGCGCAAACGCAGTAAAAATGGGCATTAAAAAAGCGAAGACGGTTTTCATCTTCGCAAAAGTTCAAATTATGTACAGCTACAACCCCGATTTTATGCGGGCAAATTCAACCCATGTAACACAATGGATATTATGTTACATGAAAAAAACTAATCTAAAAAATCCAATTCCGTAGGAGGAAAAAACCATGGCACTCACAGAACCAATCCGCGACCCAAAACAAGTAAGGGAATTTCTTGCGTACTACCGCAAGCTTGGGCAAACCCGCAACCAAGTTTTAGTAACCATTGCGCTACACACGGCCTTGCGCATTTCGGATATCTTACGCCTGCGCACCTGTGATGTGTACGACTTCGCAAACCGCCGCGCCCGTACATCCATCACTATAACAGAGCGGAAAACAGGCAAAAGCAAAATCATTGCACTGCATAAAAACATCATCCGCGCACTGGAAGCCCACTTCCCGCAAGCCGCGTCAAACGCGCCGCTTATTCTGAACCTAAGTACAAACAAACCAATCAGCCGTGTACACGCATATCGTCTAATAAGTGAAGCCGCAAACGCAATCGGCGTTATCCACAAAGTTGGCTGTCACTCACTGCGCAAAACTTTCGGCTACCATTCTTGGACAAGCGGAACTTCGCCCGTTGTCATTATGGAAATTTACAACCATAATTCATACGCCGTCACAAAACGCTATCTTGGCGTGTCACAAGACGACAAAAACGCCGTGTACGAAAAACTGGATTTCTAAAATTTTCTAAGAAAAATTCCAAATTAATTTTAGCACCCTAATTCTCTATGTCAACAAATTTTTCCAACGTGTGTTGCTTGCCGGAAAACTTAATTATCAATCCTCATCCAGCTTCAGCACATTCATGAAAGCCTGTTGGGGAACTTCTACAGAGCCTATACTGCGCATACGCTTTTTGCCCTCTTTTTGTTTTTCTAGGAGCTTTTTCTTGCGGGTGATGTCGCCGCCGTAACACTTTGAAAGAACATCTTTGCGCATTGCGCCTATTGTTTCGCGGGCAACTATTTTACTACCGATTGCGGCTTGAATGGGGATTTCAAATTGGTGTTTCGGAATTTCTTTTTTCAACTTTTCTGCCATACGGCGGCCGCGTTCGGCGGCGGTTTTGGCGTAGACGATGAAGGAGAGCGCGTCAACGGGTTCGTGGTGGACTAAGATGTCCAGTTTAACAAGGTCGGATTGCTGATAGCCGATTAGTTCGTAATCGAAGGAAGCGTATCCGCGAGAGCGGGATTTTAGCGTGTCGAAAAAGTCATAAATAATTTCGTTAAGGGGGAGTTCGTAGCGCAGGATTGCGCGGTTTGCGTCCATGTATTCCATGCCGATGTAAACGCCGCGACGCTCTTGGCACAGTTCCATTACAGGGCCGATATACTCTGTGGGAAGCATTATTTCTGCCTTTACAATGGGTTCTTCCATGAAGTTTATGCGTGACGGGTCGGGCATATCTGCGGGGTTGGAAAGTTCCAGTATCTCGTTGTTTGTTTTGTGAACTTTGTAAATTACGCTGGGGGCGGTGGTGATTAGGTCAAGATTATATTCGCGCTCCAGACGCTCTTGGATAATTTCGAGGTGTAGCAAACCCAGAAATCCGCAACGGAAACCGAAACCCAACGCAACAGACGTTTCGGGTTCAAATTGCAAAGCGGCGTCATTTAAGCGAAGCTTCTCCAGCGAATCGCGGAGGTCTGTGTATCTCGCGCCGTCGGACGGGAAAATTCCGCAGTAAACCATGGGGTTTACCTGCTTGTATCCGGGGAACGGTTCGGGAGTTTTTCGGCTTATTTCGGTAACGGTGTCGCCAATGCTTGTGTCGCGCACGTTTTTGATGCTTGCGGTGATATATCCTACTTCGCCCGCAGAAAGTTTGTCGCTTGCGATAAATTTGCCGGGGCCGAAATAGCCCGTTTCCACTATTTCAAATTGCTTATCTGTTGCCATAAAATACGCCTGTGTTCCTTTTTTAATAACGCCGTCGATTACCCGAATGAAAACTATTACGCCCTTGTAAGCGTCGTACAACGAGTCGAAAATAAGGGCTTTAAGCGGCGCGGAAGGGTCGCCCGTGGGCGCGGGAATCGCGCTTACCACGCGGTCGAAAACGTGCTGTATGTTAAGCGAATTTTTTGCGGAAATAAGCGGCGCGTCTGTTGTGTCCAGCCCGATTACATTTTCTATGTCTTCCTTTACTTTGTCGGGGTCTGCGGATGGCAGGTCTATTTTGTTGATTACAGGCACGATTTCCAAGTTGTTGTCCAGCGCCAGATACACATTTGCAAGGGTTTGCGCTTCTATGCCCTGCGCCGCGTCCACGATTAAAACCGCGCCTTCGCAAGCGGCAAGCGACCGCGAAACTTCATACGTAAAATCCACATGGCCGGGGGTGTCTATCAAATTTAAAACATATTCTTCGCCGCTTGGCGCGTGATACACCAGCCGCACAGACTGCGCCTTTATGGTTATCCCGCGCTCGCGCTCCAAGTCCATATTATCCAGCACTTGCGATTGCATTTCGCGTTTGGTTAAAACCCCCGCGAGTTCGATTAGCCTGTCTGCCAGCGTGGATTTTCCGTGGTCGATGTGTGCTATTATGCAAAAATTTCTTATGTTTTTCATAGATAAAATCTCCCGTTTAGGTTAGTTTTACGGCAAAATGCGCTTTAACCGTTTCGTTTTCGGATATGATATATTTTCCGTTGGAGTAAATCACGCCGTTTTTTGTGACGCAATAGCTTATCACGGATTTGTGCAGAACTGTCTCCTCGCCGCTTGATGAGCGTTTCACAAGCTCCCAGCTTCGCGGTGCGTAGCCCGCGTTTTTGTCGCCCGCGGCGATATTAAGTTTCAGATTTTTTTCGGATTCAATTAAGTTGCCGTCAACAAAAATTTCTTGTGCGGATTTTTGGGCAAGCTTCGCGGGGTTCGCGCCCGCCGTGTTTAGCGATTCGCCCGTGTAACTGCGCGTGAAAAAGCTTAACCATCCGCCAATGGCGCGTAAAATTTTAAAGGGCGCGGTTAGAAAATCTATTATCGAAATTCCGCGCCGCGTGGGCGGCTTAAACGGGCGTCGTATGAAATACAAATTGCCGTTTTCGTCTTCAAACGGGCTGATATATTCCGTCTCGCCGCCGCTTAAAACTTCGTCAAGTTCGCCCGTTTTTGTGTTAAGTCGGTAGATGCTTCTCGGCCCCAAGCCGCCGAAATATCCGCCGCTGTCGTAGCCTATTCCCGCGCTGTCGTAGTATAAAATATTTTCGTTTTTCCGCGACCATTTCGGGTTGCAATCGGAACACTCGCCGTCGGTTAGACCGTTAAAATTATTTTCGGAGATGTCGAACAGGGAGATATGCCGCTCCATATGACCGTGTGCGCATGATACCGCAATTATGCCCGCAGAATTTACATCCAATTCGTAAAATCCGATACCCGTGTGGACAAAAACGTGCGTGTCGGGTGCGCCCGTTTCCGAGAAATACATTCCGCCGCCCTGCTGATAATTCAGCGAGTAAACCATCTTGTTTTCGTGGCGCGAAACGCCCGCAACTTGCAGTTTTAACGTTTGGTCGAACGCTTCTTCCGACCCACCATACATAGACATAGAGCCGCCCATGAATTTCGCGCCTGTGCCGCTGTTTTTCCACTCGTTTTTGCGGCGTATTTCGCGAGCGCGTTCGCGGTATTTTTCCGCAATTTCGCACTCCACTACGCTTATTTTCGAGTCTTGCAAAATATTAATGCGACCTTCGGATAAAAATGCTGTCTGCTCCATTAATTTCCCCCGATAGCTAAAATTGCTTTTTGAAAATAATCCGGTAGTGGCGAAGTAAATTCCATTTCCGCGCCGCTTGACGGGTGCGAAAACCGCAAGCCAACCGCGTGAAGAATTTGCCCCTCCAGCCCAAACGGTTGACGCGCCGTACCATACACGGTATCGCCAAGAACCGGATTGCCGATATGCGCCATATGCACACGTATTTGGTGCGTGCGCCCTGTTTCCAGCCGCGCCGCAATTAGCGTGAAGCCCTTGAATTTTTCCAGTATTTCTATATTTGTAACGGCATTCCGCGCCCGCGTTTTTTCAAGAGTATGCGGCGGAATTACCGCCATTTTTTTGCGGTCGCGGGGGTGCCGCCCGATAGGCAAATCAATGCGCAGATTCTTTTTTACATTGCCCAAACAAACTGCGTTGTAAGTACGCCCCATGGTTCGTTTTTCAAGCTGTGCCGCCAGCGCGATATGCGCCGTGTCATTTTTTGCAACAACCATCAAGCCCGAAGTATCCTTATCCAACCTATGCACAATCCCCGGACGCAGTTCGCCGCCAATTTCGGAAAGGCTACAGTGATGCAACAACGCATTCACCAGCGTTCCGCTGTGATGCCCCGCCGCAGGGTGTACAACAAGCCCGCGCGGTTTGTCCACCACAAGCAAATCGCTATCTTCATAAATAATGTTAAGCGGAATTTCCTCCGCCATTGCTTCAAGCGGGACAGGCGCGGGGATTTCTACCGTGATTAAAAGATTTTCTTGAACAATAGAATTCTTTAAGACCTTGGGGGTTTCACCCCCAATACCCCCACAAGGGGACATTGTCCCCTTGACCCCTAAAATTTGCACGCGATTATCGGACAGCATTTTTTGTGCCGCACTGCGGGAAGATATTTCTTCGCAGTATTCGGCAAGGAATGTGTCTATGCGTTTGCCGTCGGCTTCGGGGGGGACTATTAATTCGATGATTTTCATGGGAATGGGAAATCCTTTACAATAAACAGAGTCACAAACATTAGGGCGAAAACGCCCGCTGTTACATACACGTCGGCAAGGTTGAAAATGGCGAAGTTCATAAATAAGAAGTCCAGCATATCGCGCACAAAACCAAAGGCGATTCGGTCAAACAAGTTGCCCAACCCGCCCGCAAAAATCAAAAGAATAGGCACACGCATAAACCAAAACCGTTTCTCAAGCGGCAAGCGGCCATAGTACCACACCAGCCCGCCCAAAATCACAATCTTCAGCACCGCAAGAATCCATCTTGCGCCGTCTACCCCTCCCAAAAAACCAAAAAAAGCCCCGGGGTTTTCATGATACGTCAACCCCAGAACCCCCGGCACAAGCACCCTCGCCGCCTGTCCCTGCAAATTTTCAACCGCCCACGCCTTCAGCCACAAATCCAACGCCAAAAGCACAACGGTTGTTGCAACAAAAATTATCCAGATGTTTTTCTTTTGCACAAAACACAACCTCCACGGGCGAGCGTCTTACGAAACAGCAACTTTTTTATCGCACCTTGTTTTTTTTACCGTTATGATTTCATCATAGTCTGGGTGTTCGGCTATGACTGTGTATCCGTCCCTAAACATTCCGGCAAATGGGTTTCTGCGCCCTCTTGAAAAGTCTGTGATTTCGGGAATATCGCTAAGGTCTATATCTTCATCGTGTTTTTGCATTATTCGCCTCCATACAATTCGGACTCTGCTTGTGTCGCCTTTCTTGCAGAGATAATTCGTATAACCGTATCATTCTCTCTGTAACAATGGCACACCAAAAGCAACCTGTCAAATCTGCTCATTCCAATAATAATAAACCTATCTTCATCTTGAGAATGCGATTCGTCATCAAAGTACACGGCAAAATCATCATCAAAAACGGAACTGGCCTCTTCAAATGAAATCTTGTGTTTGCGCTTGTTTGCGGCGTGTTTAACTTCATCCCACGCAAATTTCTTCTTCTGCAAATTCACGCGCCTTCTTTCGACAACTCCAAAAAATTAAAGTTTTTTTGGAGAGGGGGTTTGGGGGAGAACCTTTTATAGCCCGGCGTATGCCGGCGGCTCGCAGAGCCGTTCCCGCCGAAGGCGGGAAGCTTTCCCTTAAAAAGGTTCTCCCCCAAGGTCTTACTCTTTATATTATCGACTAATCCGCAAAAGATATGCCCATGGCTTTTGCAACGCTTACGAGTTCGCCGTTGGGGTCAACGGTTTTCGCGCCGCCTGCGGAGGTTTCGCCCATTGCTCCGCGACCAAGTACGTCCTCGAGGGCGATGGATTCCATTTTGCCGTTGCGAAGGCAAACCATGTTTCCGAACTCGCCGTTTTTGATTAGTTCTGCGGCTTTTACGCCATAACGGGCGGAGAGAATGCGGTCTGCGGGGGAAGTGTCGCCGCCGCGCTGAATGTGACCGAGTACGCAGTGACGCACTTCGTAGTCGATGAGGGGCTCAAGTTTGTTTGCAATTTGAGCGGCAACTCCGCCGAAACGAACGGAGTCGGGGCTGTCTGCAACAACTTTGCCGATTACGGCAGAGCCGTCTTTTTCAATCGCGCCTTCTGTTACGGCAACAATGGAGAACGGACGGCCTGCCGCACCGCGCTCTTTTATTTTTTTCACAATGCCGTCCATTGTGTAGGGGATTTCGGGGATAAGGATAACGTCCGCGCTTCCTGCAATGCCTGCGTGAAGACAAATCCAACCTGCGGAACGCCCCATAACTTCCACCACAAGAACGCGGTGATGGCTTTCTGCGGTGGTATGCAAACGACCGAGATTGTCGGTAACGATATTCACCGCCGTGTCGAAGCCGTAGGTTGCATCTGTGGAGGGCAGGTCGTTGTCTATTGTTTTCGGCACACCAACTACGTTAATGCCTTTGCGGGCGAAATCCCGCGCAGAGGTGAGTGTTCCGTCACCGCCCAGCACAACGAGGGTGTCAACGCCTTCCTTTTTCATGTTTGCAATTGCGACGTCGGAAACGTCTTTTTTAACGGTTTTGCCGTTTTCAACCACGTCGTAATTAAAAAGGTTGTCTTTGTTTGAATTGTAAAGAATTGAACCGCCCCTGTGTAAAATTCCGCTTGTTGTGTCGCGGGTAAGCGGCATGAAATCGTTATTGTAAAGCCCGCGATATCCGAATTTGTAGCCCACCAATTCGCAATCCATCATGCTGTGGCAAGCGCGCACAAGCGAGTGAATTACAGCGTTAAGACCGGGTGCATCTCCGCCGCCGGTTAAAACTCCAATTTTTTTCTTAGCCATTTTTTATCATTTCCTCCTTGTAAGAAATTTTCTAAGTAAAAACGTACACGCCTATTAAAACACAAAAAAGCAAATTTGTCTTGACTTTTTCTTAGAATTATTCTAAGATGACGATGAAATTTTAGCCCCGATTAAAATTTTGGAGGAATTACAATGCGTTCAACGCACATTACAAAACCCCAAGAGGTTCAGCGCAAATGGTTTGTTATTGACGCGGATGGTCAAAACTTGGGTCGTATTTCATCACAAATTGCCCACATTTTAAGAGGTAAGCACAAACCCACTTTCAGCCCCTCTGTAGACACAGGCGACTATGTGATTGTTATTAATGCGGAAAAAGTTGCGGTAACAGGCCGCAAATTAGACCAAAAAACTTATGTACGACATTCGGGTCATATCGGCCGCAGAAAAGAAACAAAAATGAAAGATATGCTTGCTAAAAAACCCGAATTTATCCTTTGGCACTCCGTTAAGGGTATGTTGCCAAAAAACAATCTTGGGCGCGAAATGTTCAAGAAGTTCCACGTTTACGCAGGCAGCGAACATAAGCATCAGGCGCAACAGCCCGAAGTGCTTAAATTGGATATTTAAAGGAGATATATATGGCAGCGGTTTCTTATTATGGCACAGGCAGAAGAAAAAGCGCGGTTGCGCGTGTGTATCTTCTTCCCGGCAAGGGCAACATTATCATCAACAAGCGCGGCATAGACGATTACTTTGGGCTTGATACCCTCAAATTAATTGTGCGCCAACCGCTTGAACTTACCGGCACAACAGCAAAATTTGACGTAAAAGTAAATGTTGTGGGCGGCGGTTACACCGGTCAGGCCGGCGCGATTCGCCACGGTATATCACGCGCTTTGCTTACTGCAGACGACGATTTTCGCGCTCCGCTTAAAAAAGCGGGCTTCCTTACACGCGACCCTCGCATGAAAGAGCGCAAAAAATACGGACTCAAAGGTGCGCGTCGTGCGCCGCAGTTCTCAAAACGCTAATCAATCGACCCCTTTCTTTGAAAACCCCCGGCCACCCGCCGGGGGTTTTGTAAAAGTACAGGCTTTTGCCAAAATTAACCTTTTCTTGGACGTTACGGGCAAACGCACGGACGGGTATCACAACATAGTTTCCGTAATGCAATCCGTGAGTTTATGCGACGATTTGACTATTACCATTGCGCCAAACACGCGGGAAGTACAGCTTTTTTGCGATACGCAGGGGCTTCCCACGGACGACAGCAATCTGATTGTGAAAGCGGCAAATGTTTTAATCCGCGAGTTTGATATCCCCCACGGCTTCAAGATTGAATTAACAAAACGCATTCCCGTTGGCGCGGGGCTTGCGGGGGGAAGTAGCAATTGCGCCGCAACCCTTCGCGGCATAAACCGGCTTTGCAACTTGAACATTCCGCTCCCGCGCTTGTTGGAAATCGGGAAAGCCCTTGGCGCAGATGTACCCTTTTGCCTTACGGGCGGCACCGCCCTAACCGAAGGCATTGGCGAAAAAATCACACCGCTAACGCCGCACCCGCCCTGTTTTATTGTGATAGCCAACCCCAATATCCACATTTCCACCGCAGAAATTTTTTCGCGGCTGGGGGGGGCTTTCGGTGACGGGGATGAGAAATCCACCGCGCAAATTCTTTCCGCAATATTAAAAAAAGATTTGCAACAAATAGCTACATCGTTCTATAATATTTTTACGCCCTTTACATCTGCAATTCATCCCGCAATTCACGCACTTATTTCGCAATTAAAATCCATTGGCGCGTTAAACGCAGAAATGACAGGTACAGGTTCTTCCGTTTTCGCCTATTTCAGCAACGAAGATTCCGCCCAAAAGGCGTTCACTATAATGAAACAACAGAACACGGCTTTTTTATGCAAGCCAAAAAATTAAAAAGGGTTGATTAAAATGAAATTAAAAATTTGCTCGTTTGTACTTATTGCAATTTTATTGGTTACGCCTGTGATGGCGCAGACACAAACTTTTGGGGACGTGCCCACTACGCACTTTGCGTTTTCGGCGATTAACTGGGTGTCCAACCCCGCAAACGGTGCGTTTATGGTGGGTGATGCGGGGAATAATTTTCACCCGGCACGGCATTTAAACAAATTTGAAGCGGCGCAAATTTATGCGATGGCGGCGGGCTTTAGGCACGTAACGCATGGTTTGCCCGAGGAAGAACGTGCGGTTTTTGCGCGTTCTATGGAGCAGTGGCGGCCGTTTTTGGACACAATGGCTAATGACTTTTCAAGCTGGAACAGAACTGTTGACAGAGAAATTGCGTTTTTGCTTTATCGCGGAATCCTTACTATGGCGGAAGTGCAGGGCTTTGTAACGCGGCAAGGAACGGTTGAAGCCCGCCCGCTTCTAACGCGTCAGCAAGCCGTTGCTTGGATGGTGCGTTTGGTTGGGCAAGCCGCGCAAGCGGGCGCGGTAACGCTTCCACACCCGACGCCTTTCCGCGACGATGCGCAAATAGCGGAGGGTTTCCTCCGCTACGTTTATCATGCGCGTGAGCTTGGCATTATCCAAGGCACGGGCGGGTACATGAACCCCGTCGCGCATTTCACCCGTGCGGAAATGGCAACGGTTTTCCACAACGCACTCAACCAAGACGCAACGCCGACAGCAGAAACCCCTGCGGCAGTTCCGCTTGTTTCGGCGGGTACGCCTTCGACAATTTCGGGTACAATTTCAAACGTACACCACGACACATACGTTAGCATAACCACGACGGCGGGCACGGAAACATTTTCCATTGCAAACAACGCCGTAATTATGATAGATAACACACAGAGTATTGTAACCGCTTTGCAAAACGGAATGAGCGCGACCGCCCTTGTGAACCCGTCAAGGCAGGTAATAAGCCTTGTTGCGCGTACACAAACGCCGGGGCAAGCCGCGTCTGCCGCGCCCGCGCCCACACTTTACGCCGACGAAGGTTTTGTTACGGCGGTGACTGCCGCACCCGCGCAAAGCGTTACAATTCGTACACAGCGCGTTAGAATCACAGGGCAAATTATAGATGAAGAAAGGGTATTCAGTTTCGCGCCGAATGCCGTAATCACTCGCGGCGGCACGGTTGTAAACTTTGAAAATATCCAAGTTGGCGATATCGCGTTTTTCGGTTTCAGTCAAACCGCGATTCACACAATCGAACTGATGGAACGCGAGCGCACCCTTGTTGGAACTTTAACAGAAGTTCGCCCGCCGGAAGCAAACAACCCGCTTATTCTCACGCTGGAAGAGGACGGAGGACGCGTGTATGAACTTCGCGCACTACCCGCAACAGAATTTTCTCGCGGCACATCCACAGACCTTAACTGGGACGACCTTCGCATTGGCGACACGCTAACCGCCGAGGTAGAATTTGACCGCATAGTGCGCGTACACGCCGTAGGCGAACGCAGTAATGTAGACGGAAGACTAAACGAACTCCGCATAACCGAACGCAACACAGAAATCACGGTAGCGCAGGAAAACGGCGCGGTTTCGACATTTATAATCCGTCCCGGCGTTACGGATGTATACACCCTGCGCATTGGTATGCAATTGCGCATAGCACTGGACTCCCGCGAGGTAACAAGCTTGCAGGTACGCAACCTTGCGCAAACCCAGCCTTCCATCGTTTTGGGCTTCATACAATCCATCCGCGCAGACGGCTCTATCGTAGTGGCAGAAAGCACCGCCGCCGCCGCCCGCACCCACACCCTAACAATTCCCGCAAATACAACCATTACCCGTGGCGGCGCAACAATATCTGCCAACAACCTACGCGCAAACATGAATGTTTACGTTGTACTAACCTCCCCGGGCGCAACCTCTGCAAGTTCCATAACGGTTCTGCCGTAAAGGAATAAAAAATCCACGAAAAGGGGCATTGCAATGGACGATAACAAAAAAAAATATGCGTCACTGCCAACGCCCGTTAAATTGGATGCGCCGGAGCATCCGGAAGGGTACGAGCCGCCCAAAAGATTAAGAGAGCGGGCAACAATGCCCGAGTTTGATAATGTGCCTATCGGGATGCCGGGGCGCGAAAGCAAAGCCCCTGACGACAAGGGGCTTGAAGTGTTTAGGGCGGCGCAAAGGGATTATGCCGCAAAGATGCCGCCCCCGCCGCCGCAGGTTAGGCCGGGCGATATTCCGCGCAGAAAAGGAAAACACAGCGGCACACCCCCGCGCAATGCGAGGGGCAAAAGCCCGCGCCGCAAGCCGTTCGGCAATTTCTTTGGCATTCGGCTTAACCCGCATTATGTGAATATCGCGAGTTGGTGCGTGGCGGGCATTGCCACAATTGGAATAGCCGCGTGGTTCATAATGAATTTGATTGTTTACAATGCCTTTGCCGTTTATTTGGACGGCGAACTTATCGGGCATATCCCGTACAGCGATACGCTTACTTCGGAGAGTTTTCATGAGTACGCGGTGCTAAGCCTTCAGGCAACGCGGGGCGGCGTTAGGGTTGATGTTGCGCAAACGGTTACTATCGCGCCTGCGCGTGTGCCCGGAAATCAGCGGGGTACTCGCGGCGAAGTAGTGGGCGTTTTAACGCGGCGGTTCAATTACACGATTGCCGCCACCCAAGTTCTGGTGCATGGCAATCCCGAAGCGTTGATGCGAACGCAGTCCGACCTTAACCATCTAAAAGATTTGCTACAGGAAAGATGGTTCGACCCGAACGGATACACCGTTCGCGCAACCTTTGCAGAGGGCTGGGAGGAAATCACAGTTCACGTTTGCCCCGATGAAACCGAGTTCGACACCGCAGTAGATGCCTTTAGGCGTCTGGACCGCACACGAATGCAAATGTATCCGTACACGGTGCAAAGCGGCGACAATCTGGGGCTTATTTCCGTGCGCTTCGGCACAGATATCAACCGCATTATGCGCGACAACGGCCTTACAAGCACAAATATTTTCCCCGGAAACACTTTGTATATCTACACAAGCCGCCCGCTTCTTACCGTGCGCACTTACGACGAAATCCCCACCGAAGAGCCAATCACAATGCCCATCGAAACCATATATCGCGACGACTGGCCAAGTCACGTTTCCAATGTGATTCAGTACGGCATGGCGGGGCTACAGGAAACACGCGAACTTATCATCCGCGAAAACGGTGCCGAACGTCACCGCGAAACCCTTGAAGCCGAAATCATTGTAGAACCGCAGACCCATATCATAGAAATGGGAACCGGCACGGGCACGCTGGAGATACGATAGGAGGGACTTTAATGTCCGCAAAAATTTTGATAGTTGATGACGAAAAGCCGATTGTTGACATATTGGCATATAATTTGCGCAAGGAAGGGTATCAGATTATTGAAGCGCATGACGGCAAAACGGGGCTGGAACTCGCGCTTTCGGAGAATCCGGACTTGGTTATTTTGGATATCATGATGCCGGGGCTGGACGGATATGAGGTTTGCACGCGCTTGCGCAAAGTGTCGCAAGTGCCTGTTATCATGCTTACGGCTAAGGCGGAGGAATCGGACAAGGTGCTTAGTTTCGAGTTGGGCGCAGACGACTATATCACAAAGCCCTTCGGCATACGCGAAATGCTTGCGCGGGTTATGGCTAACTTGCGGCGCGGAATGGGGCAACCCGTCTCCGGCGGGTCTAACAAAATGATTTTCGGAGAATTAAGCATCGACCTTGATATGTTTGAGGTGAAACGCGGCAATGATGTAATTGACCTTACTCGCCGCGAATTTGAACTGGTAAAATTTCTTGCGACCCAAAACAAGCAAGTTTTCACACGCGAAGCCCTCCTTGAAAAAGTATGGGGCTACGAATACTTTGGCGACGTGCGCACCGTAGACGTCACAATCCGACGCTTGCGTACAAAACTTGAACACACATCCGACAACCCTACCTACATCCTAACAAAGCGCGGCGTAGGTTATCACTTCACACAGGAATTTGGGGACGGATTCTAAGGGGTTTTTCCCTATGCACAGTTTAAAAAGCAAATTGATTGCGATTTATGCCGCAGTGGTTCTGGTTGTAATGACTGTTAGCGGTACGTTTATGTTGCTCACGGTTAGGACGCTGGAAATTGACCAAGCGCGGGAGTCGCTTTTTATCCATGCGGTGATGATTTACGAGCAAGTGGTGCAAAGGTATGACAGGACAGATTTTTTGGACGCCCACGCATGGATTTCTATTGGAGCATATGAAATCGAGGGCGTTCTTTTGACGGACATTGGGCAACCGCTTGCGCCGTTGCAGTTTGTACACGCGGGCACTCTTTTCAACGACAGCACGCTTGCGGAAGCAATGACGGGTTCGGAAGCATTTAGCGTGGGCAATTTGGGGCTGGATATTCACGGTGCGGAACAGCGGTGGTTTACTTTTGCCATGCCCGTTTCCGACGGCGGTGACGATTTTATTATCTTCACGCGGCTTAATACGCGCTTCATGAACGAACGCTTGGCGGGGCTAACGCTCACATTTGTTGTAACGGTTTTGGTTGCGCTGGTTGTTACATTTATTTTCTGGATATTCTTGGGCAACACAATAACGCGGCCTATTGTCGCCCTTACCAAACACGCAAAAGCAATTGCAAACGGCGATTTTTCGGGGAAACTTAAAGTGGTTGGCAAAGACGAAATTGGTCAGCTAACCGCAAATTTCGATAATATGTCCAAAGAGCTTCGTGCTACACTTGGCAGAATTGTAAGCGAAAAAAATAAGGTTGAAGCGTTTATGCAAAACACTTCCCACGGGGTGCTTGCATACGATGTGGGCGGGCGGTTGCTTCACGCGAATATAGCAAGCAGCGAGCTTTTGCAGGGCATGGACATAAACAATGTGGACATGGAGCGCACGTTAAGATTTTTTGGCTTCGAACCGTACCGCGTTTTGCAAATTCGGCCGGGCGAGGTGCTGGAGTCCGTTTACGAGGACGAGGACTACTACCTGTACGCCTGTATCACAACCTACACGTCGGAAACGGATGACGTTGACGGTTTCGTAATCGTTTTGCAAGATATCACGCGGCAGAGCAAGCTGGAAAATATGCGCAAAGAATTTGTTGCGAATGTTTCCCACGAATTACGAACACCCCTTACAAACGTAAAAACCTATGCCGAAACCCTCTTAGACGGCGCGTTGGAAGACCCCGAAACGGCTCGCTCCTTCCTGAAAGTAATCAACGACGAAGCCGAGCGGATGTCCCTTCTCGTTTCCGACCTCTTAGAACTTTCCCGAATCGACTCCAAACACGCCGCCCTTGAGATGGACGTTGTAGACCTTGTGGCGTTACTTCGCCTTGCCATTCGGCAGGCACAAATTCTTGCAGACAAAAAGGATCAGAAAATCAAATTTCTGCCGCCGCCGTCCGTGTGTTTCATAGAAGCAAACGCCGCCCGCATAAATCAAGTCGTTTCAAACATCCTGTCCAATTCCGTAAAATACAGTTCCGAAAACACCACCATAGAAATCACCATGGAATTAACCGAAAAATACTACCGCGTTTACATCAAGGATAATGGCATGGGCATCCCGCCCGAGAGCCTTAACCGCATTTTTGAACGCTTCTACCGCGTAGACAAAGCCCGCGCCCGCGCCCTTGGCGGCACAGGTCTTGGCCTTGCCATCGTAAAAGAAATAATGGAAGAACACGGCGGCAGGGTAAGCGTTTCAAGCCAACCCGGCGTAGGCACAACCATGGTGCTGAGATTTAACCGCATGGGCGACGAGGTTTAAAGAAAAGTTCTCGGGGCTCTGCCCCGAACCCCGGAAACTTTTGAAAAAGTTTCATCAAAACTTTAACTTGAATCGCGCATACGCGCGATTCGGGAAATACGAGTTTGATTATCGCTAGTCAAAATTTAAAGTTTTTGTTCAAACTTTTTTCAAAAAGTTTGCGGGGTGCGGGGCAGAGCCCCGCGGTCTTAGAAAGTGCGTGATTTGAATGAGAGAAAAAATAATCCCGACAATAAAATCGTTTTTGATTATTGCGCTGGCAGTGCTTGCGGTGTATCAGGTTGGGCAGTTGTGGCTGGTTAATTTGACCAATGGGAATTTTGGGCTGTATTTGCAGGCTAGGTTTCCGCCGTCTGCGCCTGATGGGCAGAGTGCGTTTGCGCAACCGTTTCGTATTGTGAGTGGTGCGGGGGACGGACTTTTTGTTATTCGATATGGCGGGATTGCGGCATCGGAGGAGTGGGCGTTTGGCGAAGAAGCGATTAACGCGGCGTTGCGTAACGGCGAATTTGTAGCGGGCGAAGATTTTTATTTTGGGGATGTAATTTCGCAACGGGTTCTAATTTACGAATACGCTTTTGATATGTGCGCGAAAACTTTTGCGCGGGCAATGGGACACAGAAACAGCGCGATTATTACCGACGCGGGCATTGAAAATTTCACAAGCATTGTGGTGCAACCTACTTTTTTTAATCCGTTCGACAGGAACGATGCAATGCGAAACCGTCACCTGCGCGTGTTTTTCGTAAACGGTACGCAGGTTTTGGGGGCTTTTGAGTACGAGTATGCGCGATTGGATATTATGAGTCCGCCGCCGTTTGATTTTCCCATCCCTGCCGCCGACCCGACAGAGCTTCATTTTATCGCAACGGAAAACGGATTCGTGCCGCGTGTGCAGGGCGAAGGATTTTCCTATGCCGCCATTACGGTAGAAAATCCGTTCCGCGATGCGAGGGGGATGTTCACGCTTTCCCATATAAGAAGCCGCGTGGAACATCTTTTCGACAACCCTGCATCTATTTTCCCAAGCGTTAGTGTGGATAATGTGTACACATTTTCCAACCGAAACACGATGGTTCGGTACTTGGAGAACGCGGTGCTGGAATACACCAGCTACCGCACGATTGGACGCGCCGTGCAAGAAAATTTCATGACAGATTTTTCTGCCGCGCTTGCCTTTGTCAATGCCGACCCATTCGTAAAAAATGAGTTCTATCTGAAAAATCACGACACACGCGGCAGGGCGCATATCTTCCGCTTTAATTATGTAATCGAAAATCATCCGCTTGTGCTAACCCAACCGTGGCACACCCGCCCATACCCCCGCTGCAACGACCCGCTGTTTGCCCCAATCGAAATCACAGTAGACCAAGGGCGCGTAATCCGTTACCGCCGCATTGTATACACATTCCACGCCGACGGCATAATGTGGAAACCCTACTACGAACTCGAACACGCCGAACCATTCACGCTGGGCTTCCCCATACAAAGCGACGGCACAATCGAATTAACAGCATTGCTGGAGGAGTAAAATATGGAATGGGAACGTGCAAAAAATATAATTTTAGTCGCGTTTATTTTGTTAAACCTTGGGCTGGCGGGTTTGCTTTTTATGGAGCATAACCGCTACACGCTTACAACCGACAGGATTAGTACAATTCACACGGTACTTTCGGAGAACAATATTAATTTGTACACCGCGCCAATGCGGCGGTTTGCGCCAATGCGGCACTTAGAGCTTTCCGGGTTTTATTACGACATTCCCGCCTTGCTTGAAATTTTTTTCTACGGCGCGGAAAATGTTATTCAAGAAGAAACAGAAGAACGGCATTACAGATTCAAAACGGATTATTCTTTGCTGGAAATATCTAACGGATTTATTTTCTTTGACAACAGCCTTGGTTTGTGCGAAAGTAGAAATAGTTTCTATGAACAAATTTCGCAGGCGGACGCCGTTAAAATATCGGATGAATTTATCGAAACGCATTTCCCCGACTTTGTTCGCGAAATTGTGCTGGACGCATATGGCGGCGACGGTGTTCAGGTTGTTTACAGGCAAAAATACCGCGGGCAAATCATTCTTTCAAACGAAATCGAGTTTTTAATTACCGCGCACGGCATACAATGGGTAGAGCTGCAATTTGGGCGAGTGATAGGCCATTCTGCGGAATCGCGCATGATTTTTGCCCCTGACGAGATTTTGATTACCTTTATGCAAAGAATGCGCCACCGAGCAATGGAAAACCCTATTTTCATTACCGGCATGGATATGGTATACTTGATTGAGTATGCATCCGACCATGCGGGGCAAGTTTACCCCGCAGTTCCGTTTTACAGAATTTTTATCATGGGAGACGACTCCGAATTTTTAATAAATGCGTACACTAACGCCGCCAGCTTTTAAGCTGTTGCGGGAGGGAGAATTTTATGCGTCATACTGTAATGGCTGTGGACGATGTACAAACCAATCTTGATATGCTGGAAGGTATCCTTGAAGATACCTACGATGTAATTTTGGCAGAAAGCGGTGCAGATGCTCTTATCAAGCTTGCCAATGGCGCAGCACCGGATTTAATCTTATTAGACCTTTCCATGCCGGGCATGGACGGTTTTGAACTTTTGGAGAAAATTTATCAAAACGATAATTACTCGATGATACCCGTTATTTTTGTAACGGGCGAAAATGATGTCTATCAAGAAGAAAAGGGGCTGAGGTTGGGCGCGGTGGATTATATCAGAAAGCCGTATTCACCCAATATTATCAGCGCGAAAATACGAAACCATATAGAACTTAAAACCTACCGCGACGGTCTTTCCAAAGCCGTTGCCGCCCGTACAAAAGAGCTTGAGGCAAAGCAAAACGAACTTTTCCTTACACACCGTGCGGTAATTTTGGGTATGTCCATGCTGGCGGAAAGCCGTGACCGCGTAACAGGTGCGCACCTTATCCGCATAGAGCAACTTGCCCGCGCCCTCACCACCAAACTTACCGAAACCCACCCGCACATTTTAAGCAAAGAAGATGCCGAACTTATAACGGTTTATTCCCCCTTGCACGATTTGGGCAAAGTGGGCGTTTCCGATGCCATTTTAAAAAAGGCAGGCAAATTAACCGCTACCGAATTTGAACATATGCAAAGGCACACCACCGAGGGCGGCAAACTTTTGCGCCAAATATCCGAATTTTTACCCAGCGAACTTAACAAGCAAGATAAAGGCGAAACAGGGCAAAATCAACTGCATATTGCTATCGAAATTTCAGAATGCCATCACGAACGCTATGACGGCACGGGCTACCCAAAAGGTCTTGAGGGCGACCAAATCCCCCTTTCTGCAAGAATCATAACCATTGTGGATATCTATGACGCGTTGCGCAGTCCGCGCCCATACAAAGACGGCTTTTCCCACGAGCAAGCCATAAAAATTATCACAAAGGGCGACCGCCGCACTTTGCCCTCGCATTTCGACCCCGTGATATTAAAGGCCTTTACCGAAATACAGCACGAACTTTGCGAAATTTATGACGCCAACCCCGACCCGCGCTTTTAATTCCGCATACACATAAAGAGGGGGAATAAATGGAAGGGAGATATGTACCGCCATGAACTTTACGCATTATGACTTGGGCGGACTTGCCAAAGGCAGAACCGTTGAGGTAACACTGCAAGGCAACTCTGCAAATGTTTACTTATTAGACCACCCCAATATGGTAAAGTACGTAAAGGGTCAACCGTTTGCCGCAATGGGCGGACTAATGAAATCTTCACCTATTCGACTGCAAACAACGGCTGTGGGACATTGGCACGTTGTGATTGATTTGCCCAACGGGTACGGCACGGTTAAAACAGGACACCGCTTGCTTGCCGGCTCAGTTCCGCCAACCGTAAGCACCAAGGCTGTCATGTTTAAAGCAACAGAAGCCCAGATGCGTGCCGTTGCCGCAGAAAATGCCGCAAACGTAAGCGCGGGCAGACCTGCACCCCGCCCCGAAAAACCACTTACCTCTGCAACACCCGCACCTTTGCCGCAATCAGCCGACGACCAAATTTCTTGCAATGCCTGCGGCATCCTTACCCGCCCTGGCAAATTTTGCACAGACTGCGGTGCCCCAATGTCCGCAGAAAGAATCTGCCCCACCTGCTCCACCGCCAATACCTTCGACTGCAAATTTTGCTCCGAATGCGGACTTAAACTTGCGGGGTAGACTAGCGGGTACATATTTTTCAATGGAAGTTCTCGGGGCTCTGCCCCGAACCCCGCAAACTTTTTGAAAAAAGTTTGAACAAAAACTTTAAATTTTGACTAGCGGGAAACTATGTCGAAATCCTAAAATCGCCGCGAAAGCGGCGATTTTAAGTTAAAGTTTTTGGTTGAACTTTTTTCAAAAAGTTCATGGGGTTTGGGGCAACGCCCCAAGGTCTTATTCTTGCGTTTGTTCCGTTGTCTCTGTTGTTTCAATTTCCTCGGCTTCGTCTTCGCCGCCGTCGGGGATTTTGGCTATGGAGACGATGGTGGTGTCTTCGTTCATGTTGATGAGTTTTACGCCGGAAGCGTAGCGGCCTTGGACGGAAATATCTGCGACACGGATGCGAATTATTACGCCGTCGGAGTTGATGATTATTAGGCCGTCGTTTTCGGAAACGGCTTCGATGCCTATTAGGTTGCCCGTTTTTGGGGAGGGCTTGTAAGCAATTGTGCCGTATCCGCCGCGATTTTGCCCGCGGAAAGATTCTACGGGGGTTACTTTGCCGTAACCGTTTGTGGAGGCAAGAAGGACTTGCCCGTCCGCAACGGTTGCGCCGATTATTTCGTCATTTTCGCGTAGCTTCATGCCGCGTACGCCCATTGCGGTGCGTCCGACGGCGCGGGCTTGGGCTTCTTCAAAGCGGATTCCGCGCCCCTGCTGGGTTGCTAGGAACAGTTCGCGTTCGCCGTCTGAGCGCAGAACTTCTATTAGCGTATCGTCTTCGCGGAAGGTGATGGCGTTTAGACCGCCCTTGCGTATGCGCGAATAGAGTTCCAGCGCGGTGCGTTTTACAAGACCTTTTTTCGTGACCATTATAAGGAATCCGTCCCAGTCGTTTTTAGTGACGGGTATCATTGCAGCGATTTTTTCCGTGGAGGAAAGATTTAGAAGGTTTACCAGCGGCATTCCTTTGGCTTGCCGCCCTGCCTCGGGGATTTCAAATGCCCGCAGGCTGAACGCCCGCCCAAGGGACGTGAAGAACAAAACATTGTCGTGGGTGTTTGCCACGAAGAGGTCTGTTACCCAGTCTTCTTCGCGGGTTGGCGCGCCTATTATGCCGCGCCCGCCGCGCCCTTGGTTGCGGTACGCATCCAGCGGAATGCGCTTGATATAATTGAGGTGCGACAGCGTTATTACGCTCTGCGCGTCGTCAATGAGGTCTTCGATATTTATTTCGCTTGGGTCGAACACTATTTGCGAACGGCGTGCGTCCCCGAATTTGTCGCGGATTTTCGTGAGTTCTTCGGTTAGAACTTCCAGCAAATAATTGCCGTCTGCAAGAATTTTCCGCAGTTCTGCAATAAGTTCCATCAGGGCTTTATGCTCGTCCTCCAGCTTTGCGCGGGCAAGGCGCAACAATGCCCGCCAACGCAAGTCTAAAATGGCTTTTACTTGAATTTCCGTTAGCCCGAATTTTTCCATTAGTATGGGCGCAACATCGGTTTCGTCGTTGTGGGAGCGCAGGATTTTTATGATTTCGTCTACGTGGTCAAGGGCTTTCAGCAAGCCTTCAACGATATGCGCACGACGTTCTGCCTTCGCCAAATCGAACTGCGTGCGGCGCGTGATTACCTCTTGCTGATGCTCGATGTAATAGTTAATCATCTCCGCAAGATTTAAAATTTTCGGCTCGTTTTTCACCAGCGCGAGCATGATAATGCCGTGGCTTTCTTGCAGCGGCGACAGCTTGTACAGCTTGTTTAGCACCACGTTTGCGTTGGCATCTTTGCGAAGTTCGATTATAATGCGAACGCCGTTGCGGTTGGATTCGTCACGGATATCTGTGATGCCGTCGATTTTTTTATCTTTAACAAGCTCCGCCATTTTGATAACCAAATTCGCCTTATTAACCTGATACGGAATGGCGGTAACGCGAATTTGCTCGCGTCCGCTTTGCCCCGGAAGCGGCTCTATTGTTGCGTCGGCGCGCAAAATAACCTTGCCGCGCCCTGTGCGATAGGCTTCGCGGATGCTTTCCGTACCAAGAATCGCGCCGCCCGTTGGATAGTCGGGGGCTTTTACAATATCAATAAGCGTTCTGATTTCCGTTTCCACGCCCTCGCGCATATCCGCAATACGGTGCAAAACGGCGTTTACAACATCCGTTAAATTGTGCGGCGGAATACTCGTACTCATTCCCACCGCAATACCCATCGCGCCGTTTACAAGCAAATTCGGGAACCGCGCCGGTAAAACCGTAGGCTCCATAAATTGCTCGTCATAGTTTGGCGCGAAGTCCACGGTTTCTTTTTCAATATCCGTTAGCATTTCCATGGACAATTTCGACAATCGCGCCTCGGTATAACGGTGCGCCGCCGCCGCGTCCCCGTCCATAGAGCCGAAGTTTCCGTGCCCGTCCACCAATACATACCGCATAGACCAATCCTGCGCCATGCGAACCATCGCGTCATAAATTGAAGAGTCGCCGTGCGGGTGATACTTACCCATTGTATCGCCCACGATACGCGCAGACTTCTTGTACCCGCTGGACGGCGTAAGATTCAGCTCGCTCATCGCATACAAAATGCGGCGGTGAACAGGTTTCAGTCCGTCACGCACATCCGGCAACGCCCGCGCTACAATTACGCTCATCGCATAGTCCAGATACGACTTCTGCATCTCCTCTGTTATATCAATACCTTTGATTCTCTCTTGAATATCACTCATTATTTGTCTCCTGTTTTCCCTCTAAGATTTTTTCCGAGACTTCTGAATGATTATACCAAAAATTTAACAAAAATACAAAAATCAATTGATAAAACTTGAGCATAATGAAAAAAGAGACTCGGCATTTATGAGTCTCTTCTTTGCTCTAATGAAAGTTCTCGCAGAAGACCTGCGGATACTAATGTGAACACAGTATAGTATCTGCTTTAGTGTATGTCAAGATGTCAACTTTGATACTCTGCGCCCTACTGTTTTAGCGGTTTAAGTTCGTATACCGCGATTATTTGAGCATTTATGCTTGTCCAATCCTTTTGAGATATGGTTAGAACCTTGCCGTTTTTTCTCTTGGGGCGGTCTATTCTTCGTTTATCAATTATCCGCATTTGCTCAACCAGCGCAGTTGAATCCATTTTTTCCAAATCTACATGATACCAGTATCCGTCATTAAGCCTTTGCGTTGTTAATGGAATTATCGTACATATTGGCGATTTAAAAGACGTTCGCGTTACCAAAACAGGCCTGTGTTTCCCCTCTTCACTGCCAATATTGTAACCAAGATGCGCCCAGTAAATGCAATTGTTTATGATTGAAAAATTCTTTGCCGCATTTCTGCCAAATGTCAACTGCGCCTTGGTGTCAAGCCATTTTGTATAGTCGTCCACAGTTTGAATACTCTCACAAGCAACCAATTCCATAATATTACAGAACCGCTTAAAAACGGTGGATATCAACTTTGTCTCATCCAATGTACACGTACCCCCAGTCAATATAATTATTATACGTGCGCAGGATTATCATGTCAAAAACAGAAACCCCGTCGCGAAATTTTCGCGGCGGGGTTTTTGTTATGGTTATCGGATTTAATTCCCGTGCATGAGTGCGCTAACATTGTGGCCGGCAAGCCAGCGTGCGAGGAGGATTACATCGAAGGGGGAGGGGTTGCCGTTGCCGCTTATGTCTGCGGCTAGTACGCAGAAGTTTTGGAGGAGGGGATGAGCGGCGCGCAGGTGTTCGGGGGTTGTTACCCATCGGGCAAGGCGGGTAGCGTCTGCGGAGGTAACGCGGTCGTCGCCGTCCACGTCGCCGATTAGAATGTCGTCGCCCAGTGTGGGTACGGATATTTGGCCGTTGCTTCCGTCACTGCCTGTTGGGGTGTAGCCTGTTTCGTATTCGTATCTGCCGAGGATTTGGTCAAGGCTTATGAATACGGATTCGCTTCCCGCGCCGTCTGCGTTGGTTCTTACGGGGACGTTTACGGGGAAGTTTACACTGCCCGTCGGGTTGCGGCGGATGGCGAAACCTACAGATGTTTCGATTTGTACAATTGTGTTTGTGGGTGCGTTTTCAACCTCCACCGTGACGGTAGAGCCGATGAACGCAAATGTGTTGTCAAATTCGTTTACAACGGTAACGCGCACTGTCATTTCGCCGCCGCCGATTGGGGGTACTGTTGATTCAAAACGGCAACAACCCAAAACCATACAGCCGGGGAACACGAAGCCGCAGTCTGCACAGCAAGCGTTTTCGGCGCAACAGGTGTCTTCGTTCCACTGCGCGGTGAAGGTTCTGTTTTCGGTTACGTTTATCACATTCACGGCAGGTTGCCAGCCTGTGAATGTGTAACCTTCACGGGTTGGGTTTGCGGTAAGGGCGATTGCGTTTGCGCCGTGATTTACGGTTTGAACAAGCAAAGCTTGATTGCCCGCGTACACGCCGCCCGCAAGGTCAAATGTTACCGTGCGTTCCTGAATTTGTGACCACTGCGCGGCTAATGTCAAGGCTTGTGTGACGTTGGTAAGGTTGGGTTGCATGGTTGCCGCGCCGCCGTTTACGCTCCAGCCTGTGAAGGTGTAGCCTGTGCGGACAGGGTTTGAAGTAAGCGGGTAAGCGTCGTCGCCGTGGCGTACTACTTGCCATAGCAAATTATTATCGCCGACATAAACGCCGCCCGCCAGCAAGAAGGTAATTTCGTGAACTATATGCGTCCAGTTGCCGGAAACGTAAACGGGGCTGTTTGGCATTTCAAATCGGGTATTCGGGTTTGTCGGGTTAAACGGCGGGCCGATATGCAAACCTGCGGGCGATGTTGTTCGGATAGTCCAGTATTGGAAATCGAAGCCGTACCGTGGCGCGGCAACAAGGTCTACCATATCGCCGGGATATGCGGACGCCGCAACGATTATATATGCCGCACCCGCACCTTCCACAACAATTGGAAGTTGCTCCGGCGGGATGTCTTCCCAGTTTGCCGTTAGGGTAACATCTCCGTTGGGCATTTCAAAGGATGTTGCCGCATTGGTGTAAACCATTCCTTCCAAGGTTAGACCTGCGGGGGAGGTTGTAAATACCCAGTACGCAAACCTTTGCCCAAATGGCGGCGTTCCTGCGGTCACGTAAACGGTATCGCCTACCTGCGCGTATGCAACGGCTGTTCCGCCGTGTACCGTTATGGTAAATGTGGGAACGTACACCCAGTTTGCAACAACGTCCACGGGGAAATCTTGCATTTCAAAATATGCTTCCGTCGCGCTTAGCGGGTTGTAAATTGTAATGTTCAGCGCGGCGGGTGATGTTGTCCAGCCTGTGAAGCGGTATCCGCTTTCGGGTGTACCCGCGTTCAAGTAAACTGTGTCGCCCTCGAATGCGGGGGCGGGGTTCGCGCTTGCGCCCGTGCCGCCGCCATGAATTACGGTTGCAAACGAAGGACGCCATGTTGTTGTAAGGTTTAGGCTAATGGGCAGAGACGTCCATGTCTCACCGCCATAGAAGCCGTTGCGGCTTACGAACATCCAAAACTCGCCTGTTACTACGGGCGGGACATCCGTGTCGGGGCGGATTGCAACAAGATTTATTTGCGAACCGTCCAGCGTTGCGGTAAACACGGGAATTGCATTGCGCATTATTGTAAGAACATTGCCCGTAATTTGTTGCGTGTATCCGAGCGGCAGAACACTGGTGATTTCCAGTGCAAAGCCGTTTGGTGCCGCACCGTCTATGTCAACGGTTTGGGTAAGGTTGTTGTCGGTCAGTTCAACCGCGGGCATTTCAAATGCCGTCAAATGCACATTTACATCGAAATATTCCGTTACGTCCTGGCGGGTAACATATATGCGGAATGTGCCTGTTATCGGGTCGCCCGTGTATGGGCGTTCGCCGCGCACATTCAAGCGGTAGCCGCTTGCAGCGTTACCCAAAGACACCACTTCAACACCGTTCGGCAAGCTTGTTTGGTCGAACGTTACCATACCCAATGCAGAGCCGCTTACAAACACCAACTGCGATTGCAGTACATCTGAAAGGGTAATTTCGCTGATGTTCCTGTGGTCGTCGTTGGTTGCAAAGTTTGGCAAATGGAAGTCCACTGTTGCAAGTTCCCAGTTGGTGCGCACCACTACTTCTTCCGTAGGCATTGTAAACCATGCGGTTTGCGGACAGGTTGCGTTGTTTATTACCAACGTGTCAACCAATTCAGCGGGAGACACAACCGACCAGTATACAAAGTGGTGTGCCGAACGCGTCCCCGCCCTAAGCTGAACAGGCTGATTGGGGCGTTGCGCGGCAGGGTCTGCAAAGCTGCCGCCGCTTGCGCATTCCACGGTAACGTACAAACCGTCTGCGTAACGCCACGTTGCCGTTAGGGTTCTGTGGCTTGTTATATTGTAGTAAGACCCGGGTTCGCCCGTTATCCATGCCACAAACAGCATCTCGTACCGTTCGGGTACGGGCACAAGATTAAGGGCGTAAAGGTTTGAACCGTCGGGAATATCATGCAGAACAATCGGGGCTTCGTTGTAGTTCACATGGCCGCCGTTTAGGTTAAAGGTTACGGTAAACAACGCCGTCCACTGCGCAACAATGTTCATATCCGCCGTGACATTTGTAAGGTACGGCGCAAGGTCGCTTGTAACCGCGCCGTCGTTTACGCGCCAGCCGTCAAATCTGAATGCCGCACGGCTTGGGAATTGCGTAAGGGGCATCGCGTCCGCGCCGTGTTCAACTACTTGCACAAGCAAAGTTTGGTCTCCCGCGTAAGTTCCGCCCGCAAGGTTGAAAACTACATCGTATTCGTAAATTTCCCAGATGGGGGTGAAGGTTACGGTGTTTGTAATTTCATCCGTTTCCATTGCGGGGGAAGAAGCCCACCCCATAAAGTGATGGAACGGACGCGTAATAATAGGCTCATACGCGGCACTTTCGTGCAAGACATACTGCGTTAATGCGCCGCCGCCCACACGTGTGCCAAGATTTTCTTCAAACGTTACAGTCCAGCCGTGACGCGCCCATTGCGCCGTAAAGGTTGTGTTATCAGTAATCACGCCGGGGGTAACATCCCATCCCGCAAAGTTGAAACCGTGACGGGTTACAACAGGCAAATCTATTACCGCACTACCGTGATAAATTGTTTGCGTCAAATCACCGCCGCTGTACCACGCGCCGCCCGACGGGTTGAAGGTTACCGTCCACGGCATGGGGTTCCAGATTGCGGTGAATGTTACGGTATCGGTGATATCGTCCAAGTACATATCTGCGGGGACGGAAGCCCAGCCGCCGAAGGTGTAACCGTGCGGATAATCAAACTCGGGTTCTTCCGCTTCGCCCTCGTGTTCAACGGTTTGGATTAACGCACCGCCGCCTGTGCGAACACCGCCGCCCAGAGCAAATGTTACAACCCATGTTCCCCGTTGCCATTGCGCCACAAAGGTTACGTTATCGGTAATGCTTGCGGGAGTCATTTGCGGGAACGCCGCGCTGTACCAGCCCGCGAAAACCCAGCCGTGCCGCGAAACCGCAGGTTGCGCCGCGCCTTGGGTGTGGGTGATGGTTTGCGTAAGCTGAACAGTACAGTCTGCGCCTTGCACACCGCCGCCAAGGTCGAATGTTACTTCCCATGTGTCATATTCCCACTGTGCGGTAAATGTCACATTGTTTGTGATATCACTGCTTATCGCGGGGATATCGTCGCGGCTGCTTTCCCAAGTCACAAATGTGAAACCGTGACGGGTTGGCTCTTCGGGGAAGAATTGTACAAAACTGTTGTGATAAACGGTTTGCTCAAGGGGGGCTATACACCCTACCGCTTGCACACCTCCGTTTAGGTTGAAAATTACTGTCCACGGTACGGGGTTCCACTGCACGGTAAAGGTTACATCTGCAGTGATGTTATTCGGTTGCATATCCGCAGGCGTACTTACCCAGCCGCCGAATGTGTAACCGTGCGGTGCGGTAAACTCGGGAACAGTCGCCGCTTGCGTGTCTATAACGCGCTGTAATAAATCTACGTCACAGGTTTGTGTTGCACTGCCGATATTAAATGTGACGGAATGGCGCAGAGTTGGGGTTACGTTGTGGGTGAAGGTAATGCGTTCCTCTACGGCATCGTATCCATCAAACGCCGTCCAGTCGAAGTTATCCCTGTGAAGTTCGTCCAGCAACACGCGTGTAAGCACGGTATTTGTGTTGCGCGTTACCACATACGCAGGGTTTACCCAAACCCATTGCCCAACGGGCGAGCCGCCTGTTAGTGCAACTTCGCTGAGAACATCGTCTTCAACCAACTGCGGGAATGTTGCTTGCTGGAAGTTCGCAAACACTGCCCTGTTTACGATAAAGCTTACCGTCCCTGTCATACTGCGGTAGGTTACGTTGTCTGTCGGACGGAAGGTAACGGTGTGTACGCGCCTTTCGTCGCCCGTGGTTGCGTTACCCACCACTGCGGTTGGCGCGCTCCATTCAAAAATACCCGGTGTCGCGCCTGTATTTGAAAGTGTAAATTCATTCAGCGTTTGCCCAAAGACCGCAACAACGTCTTGCGGGAATATAACATCAGGCACTTCAAGAATACGGTACCAGTGCGCCGTTACGGAAACGGCTTCCGCAGGCATGGTAAACCATGTGATTGCTTGACCGGGGCTGTTATGCGACTCTATAATTTCGCCGCCAAATTGCTGGTGCTGTTGCCCTGCGTGGGCAATGGTTGCGTCTCCGCTTTCCACTATCCAGTGCGAGAAGAAATATCCCGTGCGTTCGCCCGCGTTTAAGCCAACCACACGCCCCTCGGGGAAGTTGCCTTCGCCGCGCAAGTTTGGATGAATTGAAGCTTCACCAAACGCACCGTTCACGGTTACGCCAAAGGTGGGAGCGGGAACAGGGAACGCATACGGTACAAGATTACTATCCACACCGCCCGAACCATATGAAACAAATACAACAGTGCGGTCTGTCGGGTCTTGCCATAATCTGGCGTTACCTGATGACGGATTAGCCGCGCCCCAGCCCGACCACGCAACTGTAATTTCGGAAGAAGGTGCAATATTAAGCTGAATAATTCGCGTATTACTTGCCTCACCCTGCCATCTGTTGCGTGACATGATAACGGTACGTTGCCCGCCTGCCGCAGGGATAGCGTGTGATACAGGCATATTTGGAATAGCAGATACCGCACCGCCTGTAGGATGTGTATGACCTGTATCCCATCTTGCACCTGCCGCCAGCGCCGCATCTTGTGTGCTGGAGAAGAAATCCAAAATCCCCGAAGCGGGTATGGCAGTTAGTGTAGTGGGACGTATATCGGCTATAGTCCATGTTGCGGTAAGCGTTACATTGCTTGCGGGCATATAGAAGTACGTGATGTGTGCGTTGGGGTTGGCAAGCAAACCTGCAGGTGCGCCTTGCCATCCTGCAAAGAAGAACCCTGCCGCGCCTGTTCCCGCATACAGTATCACGCGTGTGTCTGTGGTGTAGTGTCCGGACACAGTACCGCCTGTGCCGCCTTCCAAAATAGTAAGGGCGTACAATCCCGCATAATCCCATTTTGCCTTTGCGTTAATGTTTCCCGTTACGTTTGCGAAATCGGCGGCAGAAATTTCCGCACCACAATACATATCGTCGCAACCTGCGGCACATGAGAACCATCCTACAAGGCTGTAGCCGTAAAATACTACGGCGGGCAAAACTGCCGCGCTTTCGTGCGGTACGTTTTGGGAAAGCTCTCCGCCGCCCATATGCGTGCCGCCGTTAAGGTTAAAGTTTACGGTATGAACCGCACGCACGCTGATGGTTACGGAACGCGTTATTGTGCCGTAAACGCTGTCATAGTCCGCACCAAGGGAAGCCCAGTCGAAGTTACGTGCGTAGTGTTCGTAAAGTGTAAGCACAACATTTGCGGTAGTTGCATAGCGGTTTGGCGTATCCGTTGGATTCTGCCAAGCCCAAATACCGATATTTGAACCGCCTGTAAGGGTAAAGTCTTCCATCGGCTCGCCCTCAAGAATTTCTTGCGGCGTCGGCAAAGTAAGCGGAAGCAAATTAAACGGCGGCAATGACGGGTTTGCCCTAGCCACTATAAATGACACGTTTCTGGTTATGGGGCGGTAAGTTGCAATGTCTGACGGAACAAACCGCACGGCATGAAGCCGTCTTTCGTCACCCGTGGTAACATCACCAACGGTAACGCTTTCCGCAACAGTGCCATCTGCCAAAACCCATGCGAAAGTACCCGATGTAACCGCATATGACGGCAACAGCGCGGTAAACTCTGCAAGTGTTTGCCCAAAGGTTGCGTTAAATGTCGGCCAGTTTACTTGAGGCTCTTCCAAAAGGGTTGGATGCCAGTGTGCCGTAATGGTAACGGGCGCGGCGGGCATTTCAAAATAAGTTACCACGCGCCCGGGATTTTCGTGATGGTCGTTAAGTTCGCCGGGGAGGTCTTGGTGCTGTGTTCCCGCATTTACAATTTCAACCGTATCGGGTGTAACCGTCCAGTGCGAGAATGTATAACCCGTGCGTTCGCCCGCGTTGATACCAACCACTGCACCTGCGGGGAAATTGCCTTCGCCGCGCAAATTGGGCAGTGCCGCAACGTCACCAAACGCACCGTTTACAGTTACGGGGAAGGTCGCCAGCGGTGGAACAACAGGCGCAGAACCTGCAACGTGGTCGGAAGTCGGCAACGCTGTACCGTATGATATGAAGGTAAGCCTTTCACCCTCGGAGCCGTACAATCCCGGAATATGGGACACACGCCCACCGCCAAACAGTTGGAAACCACTCGCATTGGAAGCTCCGCCAATGCCTGTCATCATCATATCGTTTACCCCACCCCAGCTTGCGCCGCCTGTGAAGGTACGTGTTATTCTAACATCTCCTGCAGAGTCTACAGCTACCCACACCCACCTGCCGCTGTCTACTTGGACACCGCCCGTACCATCAAACGCGGTGGCGGTGTTACGCAACATAAGTGTTCTTGCATGAGTGTTTGCCGGAATCGGCGGGTTTGGAGCCCACCCTGCAACAGGCGGCTGTGTTCCCGCCGAAACATTCGCACTGTTAAATCTTACCTCGATACCTGCAACAAGGCTTGGCTCAAGATAGTCCGCAGTGGTGGGGAGTGCAGTAAATGCGTCCCCGCCTGTTACGGCAGAATGCCCTTGCGCTTCCGTTCCCCACCGTGCAAATGCATGGTTGGACGCAGGTACAGCCGCCATGTTTCCGCCCGCACTTTGGCGGCCGCTTTGGAAACCGGGTACGTTGTTAGTGTTGCGCACCGCCGCCACAATCATTGGGAACTCAGGTATAACGGGGAACTCTTCCCAAGTTGCGGTAAGGGTCACATCCCTGTTTGGCATTGTAATTTGCGTTAGTGCGGCATCGGGGTTTACCAAAAGAGCCAAGTCTTCCGGCTGACCGTGCCAGCCCGCAAAAAATGTGTTGTTGGGGCGCGTTCCTGCAAAAACCATTCTGTAGTCACCTGTGTATACTGTTCCCGCGCCGCTTACGCCGTCACCGCCATACATTATGGTTAGGGTATACAATCCCGTGTAATACCATTTTGCACGTGCGTCAAAGCCCGCTGTTATGCCGATAAAGTCTGCGGCGGTAAGACGGTTGCCGCAGTTTACGTCATCACAAGGGTAAGCACAGGTGAACCAGTCAATAAAGTCAAAACCGGTGCGCACAGTTTCGGGCGGGGTTGCGTTATTCCCATGTATAACGCCTTGGCTAATTGCGCCGCCGCCCGTCCATGTTCCGCCGTTAAGGTCAAAATTTACGGTTAGTGCGGGGGTAACGGTAACGGGCAACGTGTGCCGTATTGTTCTTCCCACACGGTTATAGTCTGCGGGGAAGGCAATGCTCCAGTCGTAGTTGTTTGCGTAGTGCTGGTTAAGGCGTAACACAATGTTTACCGTGGTATCTGTGGGCATTAGGTAGCCAAGGGAGTATTCCCAGTCCCAAACGCCAAAGGGCGAAGTACCAACCAGCGGCACTTGAGAAAGCAATACGCCCTGCATTACCTCTGCCCCGATTGTGGGCAACACAAACGGCAGATAACCAAAGTCTGCGGGGTTTGCCCTGTTTACGGTAAGAGATACATATCCGTTTATAGGTTGATATTGCAGTATGTGTGAAGTTGCCGGCGTAAATGTAACCGGAAACAGTCGCGGTTCATTGTCGGGAGTAACAGTCCCTACGCTAACAGCTTGCGCAGAGTCTATATCGTCCGGCAAAATCCATGTGAAAGTACCCGGCGGGTTTGCGTGGTCTGTTGGCAAAGTTATATTAGAGAGGTTTTGACGGAATGTAGCGTCAAGCTGTGGCCATTCCACATTAGGCACAACACGAAAATCATTCCAGTGTGCCGTTACTGTAACGGGTACAGGCCCTGCGGACATAACAAAAGAAGTTAATGCATTATAAGGATTGTGAATGGTTACAGTATTTGGCGTTACCGTCCAGTGTGAAAAACTGTGTCCCAGACGCGCACCTGCGTCTATGGTAACAGTGCGCCCAACGGGAAAAGTACCTGCACCCGATACGGCAGCATCAGAATCTTCTACGGTTACGGTGTTAAATGCCGTAAAACTGTATGGAAGGTGCCCACCCGGCAAATTGGTGCTGTACGAAACAAACACAATACCGGGGTAGTCCGGATGGACAGACAACATCCCGTTATCCGTGCGCCCAAGGGTTACGCCCCATCCATGCGTACCCGACCAAGGAATAGTAATTTCCCCCGCAGAAGAAACAGTTAAGTGTATCAATCTACCGCTGTTTTGCTGAACCTCTGTTGCATTGTTTGCAAGAATAAGCGTAAGATTTTCCCCGCCTACGGGCATTACACGATCTACGGGAAGTGGCGTTGCAGAAATAGCTCCGGCAATCTCTCCATGCCCGGTACGCCATTCGCCATGGCTTACAGATGAAGGGTTTTGGAAACTGCCTGTTGCAGGAAATGCACCTGTATTTGCAATACCTCTTAACGTAGTAGACGGAACACCAAAATTTTGCCAAGTGGCTATCAATGTAACATCATTTTCGGGCATTATAAAATACGTTGTTGCGGCATTTTGGCTGCCACCGGTTGCAAGACCCCAGTCTACATCCGTACCCTGCCAGCCCGTGAAGAAAAACCCACCCGTGCGCGCACCGGCAGAAACCACGACACGCTCACCGGCATAAAACACACCCGCGCCGGTTTCATTTGCGGCGGCGTGGCTTTCGGCTACAATCAGAGAGAACCTGTTGGTAAATATCCACCGTGCCATTACCCTAATATCATCGTTTACTTCGGTATGTTCATCAAATTCGTCTGCACCGTCTATCCAATCACCGTTTTCGTCAACGGGAAACCACCCGTCAAAGTCGTGACCGGGTCGCCTTACGGTTGGCAAACTTACGGTTTCACCCGGCATCGCAAATTCCGTAAGATTACCGCCGGTGAGAATGCCATCGTTTAACAGGAATGTGACTTCTGCCATAGCGGCGGCTTCCACCCATTCTGCCGTTATGTTTACGGGAACGCCCGGCATTGTAAAGGTGGTCATCGGCACGTTCGCAAGTGTTACAATATCACCTTCCACAATCCAACGTGAAAACACATACCCATCACGCACACCTGCGTTAATTCCGACTGTGTGCCCTGCAGGGAAAGCTGTTCCCCCGCCGGATTCGTTCGGGTTTTCCAAACCATATGCATCGTTTACTGTCACGGCAAAAGAGGGCAAGGCCTGAAATGGTGCCGCGCCTTCGGTATGTCCGGACGGCACAGAGTCACCATAGGAAACAAATGTAATGCCCGGAAATGCATCCGTATGCGATAACCGCCCGTTGCCTGTGTCAAAGTTTTGAGACGGAGCCCAGCCCCAGTCGCCCCTAATTCCGGCAATAGTAACGACACCGGTTGCGGTAACGGTTACATACAGCATTCTTCCCCCGCCCGCACCATCGCCATTGCCCCATTGCGCACCGGAACGACCGGCTGCCAACGTGAAATTTTGTGCAGTGGTAACAATTCTATCCGGCAACGTAGACATATAAGGTACACCTGCAGAATTGTTTACGTGACCATCATGCCATTGTCCACGAACAAAGTCGCCATTTTCAATAGCACGGAACGTCCTTACCCACGGAGTAACAACAGGCCGCACCCAAGTAGCGGTAAGAGTTATGGGGGATGAGGGTGCTGTATGGAAATACGTTACTGCGGCAGCAGGGTTGGCAAGTTGCCCGGGAAGCGCACCTGTCCAGCCATTGAAAACATATCCCCCGGGGCGGTTTCCGGCAAACACCACCGTGCGTACCCCCTGTTGAAAAGCTCTTGCGCCCGCGCCGCCGTTGGCAACTATAGTTACCAGCGCGGCATTCATCGGCGCAATCCCTACGGTTGCCGTTTCTGCCAACTCAAAGGTATCAAAATAAGTCCCCTCAATTTCAGAAACATCCACCTCTTCGCCAAGCACCACAGTTGGTGTCACAGCGAATGAAGAAACCGTCATCAAAACCGCCATCATCAGCGCAAGAAAACGTTTATGTTGTCCCTTCATAATAATACCACCCTTCTTTTCTCCCATATTCCATGGCGGTATCTATGTACCGCCTAATTTACTTTGCAACAGCGAAAATCCATCCTATTTTATATTCTGCGCCTTATAGGCTTCTTCGGCTCTCTTGTTTACCGCATCAATTTCATCTGCGGTCATTCCGCTCATCATCTTATAGCTTGTTGTTTTAAGATAGTATCCCAATTCATCAGGTTTTCCATTTTCCAAATAAATTTGTGATAAGCGGTTATCAAAATAACTTTCCTCTTTGAATGTTCTTATCTCGCGTTCGTTGGACATATCTTCACCACCTTCCTATGTACATGGCATGGGCACTTTTTCTTTATAACATTTATATGTTTTTTAATTCTACATGGTTTTCACTCATTACACAAGGAATTTTTCTTAGGAAATTAAGGCACATAAAAAAAACCCCAAACCGTAAAAGTTCGGGGGTTTCTTATTTGCTGACCCGACGGGGAATCGAACCCCGATCTCAGCCGTGAAAGGGCCGTGTCTTAACCGTTTGACCATCGGGCCATGCTGTGTTTCAGCGAGAGTGATTATATCGGTTGTGCCGCACCGTGTCAAGGAAAAAATTTTGAAACAGAGAAACACGCCGCAAGCGAAATAAACCTTGCATTTTGCATACGGCTTTGATAAAATTGCAAAGCCATTCGCCCGAATGGCGGAATTGGTAGACGCAAGGGACTTAAAATCCCTCGGTAGCAATACCGTGCCGGTTCGAGTCCGGCTTCGGGCAGTCCTTGCGGACGGCAAAATGTTTTTATACAGCGCGGGTATCCGCACTGTTTCGGGGAGTAGCGCAGCTTGGTAGCGCGCTTGGTTCGGGACCAAGAGGTCGCAAGTTCAAATCTTGTTTCCCCGATTATGTAAAACCCTTGCAACCATCACGGTTGCAGGGGTTTTTTATTTCCGTCTGTCACAACCCCGCGCACCAGCGCACGGCATTTTCCAGCATCTTGGCGAAGTTGGGATTAAGCCATACTTCAAGGGCGTGGCCGGGGGTTAGTACGCATATTTTGCCTTTGCCTTGGGTGCGGGTGTATGCGGCGGGGGCGATGTGTGCGGGGGCATTGAAGTATGGTTCGGATTGATATTTTGCGGGGTCGCCTTGGGCGAGGGAATAGGATGCGGCTATGATTTCTATGTCTTGTGCGAGGATTTCCAAGTGGTAATGCTCGTCCGTTTCGGTAAAGATTTCCACGCCGTCTGTTACGGGATGGGGTCGCACTGCGCCGACGGTTACGGGGCAATTGTTCGGGTGCGTTGCGAAGCGGCAACCGATTAATCTGTCCAAAATGTCGGTTGCGTTATTGTCTCCCGCTACTGTTCCGCTGTGGGTTACAAGAAGCCCGCCACCGTTTTCTACATATTTCACAAATTCGGTTTGTATTTCTGCCGTCTTCCACGGGGCGTTGTTTGCTTGGGAAATATGGTCGCACTTGCTCATTATCACCACATCGTACCCCGCAAGCATTGACGGCTTGAATTCGGTTGCGTCGGTGATTATGTCAATCGCGTGTCCTTTTTTCGCAAGCGATTTTGTTCCGTCTGCGGGAATTTGCCCGGGATGATAGTGGTCGTCACAAAATAATAAAATTTTCATGGGATAACCTCCTTATATTGCATAATTGCTTTACACATATTATACTGTGATTTAATAGTATACAAGAATTTTTCTAAGAAATTTAAACAGAGAAGGGGCGATGGGAAATGTCACTACCTACACCGCATATCGACGCGAATGCAGGTGCATTTGCAAAAACGGTTTTGATGCCGGGCGACCCGCTTAGGGCAAAATTTATCGCAGAAAATTTTTTGGAAACACCAAAGAAGGTAAACGAAATACGCGGGATGTTGGGCTACACGGGTACGTACAACGGCACCCCCGTCTCTGTAATGGGAAGCGGGATGGGTTGCCCGTCTATGGGGATTTATTCCTACGAGCTTTTCAATTTCTACAAAGTAGATAATATAATCCGCGTGGGTTCGGCAGGTGCAATTAGCATGGGGCTGGAACTGGGCGACGTTGTAATGGGCGTGGGCGCGTGTACGGAGGGCGGCTATACAAATACGTTTGCGCGTTGCCCCGGGGGCTTTGCGCCAACGGCATCGTTTGACCTAATGCTTAAAGCATGGGACGCGGCAAAGATGAACGACGTTAAACTACACGCGGGCAATTTGCTTACAACCGACGTTTTTTACAACGACGACAACGTAGGGCTTAACGCGTGGATGCGCATGGGCATTTTGGCGGTTGAAATGGAAGCTGCCGCGCTGTATTCAAATGCCGCCCGCGCAGGCAAAAACGCGCTGTGCATCTGCACCATATCCGACAAAGTGTTTGACCGCGACAAAAAAATGAGCGCGAAAGAACGCGAAACTTCTTTTACAAATATGATTAACATGGCATTATCCATGTTGTAAACCTATGACAAAGATAAACTACCTGCGCAAATGCGCGGCAGAAAAATACAACGCGCAAGACCTTGCCGCCGCAGTTGAAATCGGTGAGGTCTTGTTGCGTGAGCATGAGCATAATCAAAATATATTCTCAAGCGGTTACGCCAACGACTTGTTTTATTTGGGTGGCATTTACGAAGAACTCGGCAATTTGGAACGCGCCGCAATGTTATATTCGGATTCTGCCGCGCAGGTTTCCGCAAGCGAGAGCGAACAGCTAACCTTCGCAGAGCGTATAGACAGCCTTGCAACCGTGTTAATCCGCCTTGGCGTTGCAGAGGCGGCGTTTTTCATGCTTGGCAACGCCACTGCGATAAGGCGCAAAAAGCTGGGCACAGCCAGCCCTGTTTATGCCGACAGCCTTTATAATTTAGCAAATGCCGCGGCTGAAATAGGACGAAGAAGCGATGCCCTTCGCTATCACTTGGAGGCACTTCAAATACGCAAAAGCGCGGGCATCATAGAAGATATTATCAATAGTCTGCACAGCCTTGCCTTTCTGCACGAAGCCGCGGAAGAGTACGACAAGGCGATTTTGTATGCGGAAATGTCGATGAAATTTATAGGCAAGACCGATAAAAATTACGCAAGCGCGTGCAATTATCTTGCGGAACTTTACGACAACAACAAACGCTACGAAGACGCGCTTTTATACTACGACCACGTAATAGAAATAGTAGGCGAAGAAGCGGGCCGCGAACACAGCGCGTATTTAAACGTGGCACTGCGACGCGCAAACCTGCTTGCAAAACTGGAACGCTCGCAAGAATCCTTGGTTGCCCACGAAGAAATTTGCGAAATTTTTGCCCGCGTAACAGGCACAAAACACGTTTTTTACGCCAACTGTCTGCGCGGAATTTCCATGCTTTACAGGCGTTTGGGTGAACCCGTCCGCGCAGAAGAATTTATACTTGAAGCCATGAAAATTCGGCGCGCATTGTTCGAGGATATCACGCTGGATATCACATTTCTTGTGCGCCTGCACCTTGGCGAAAACAATACGGAAAAAGCATTGGACGCCCTAATCTACGCGTTAATGTGTTCAAGCGCGGACTCGCCTGATTTCCCGGAGCTTCTTCACGCGCTTGTCTCATCCTTCAAAGGGCAGGACGAACTGAAAACAGAATTTCTTAACACAATACAACATTTGGATAATAGGGAAAAACTGCGTCCGATTATAAATAAATGGGAACAGTGGGAAAGCGAATAACTTTGTGATAGAATAGAATTATTGGGGGTGGCATAATGTTTAATCAAAAACGATACAAGCATAAAATTTACAGAGCCAAAGCCGGGTGGACTATGGTGATACTTTTGGCGTTTGTTGTGCTTGGCGCGACGGCAGTATTTTTGGGTGCGGACGGCACGGAAAATGTACTTATGCCCGTCACGGGAGACTTTGGTTTTACTTCGCCGTCGGCGTTAAATGTTATCCCGCTACCGCAAAATACATACAGCGGGCAAGCCCCGCCCGAACCCACTCCGCACGAAACTGCGGAGGTTATTCCCGTTTACAGAATCCCCACAAGAACCCCGGGCGAATACCGTCCGAAAATCATATCCCTAACCTTTGACGACGGCCCAAGCTGGCTTACCGAATATCTTTTGGATACCCTGTACCGCTACAATGCCCGCGTTACATTTTGCGTAATCGGCGACCTTGTGGAAGAAGGGGCTGAAACCGTCATCCGCGCCTTTGAAGCCGGCCACGAAATCATCGGCCATTCTTGGGACCATCAAATGCTTACCCGCCTTTCCGCCGAAGAAATATCAGAGCAAATAACCAAAACCAGCGCGATAATCGAATATGTAACAGGCGAAACACCACCGCCCATTTTCCGCGCACCCTTCGGGCAAATTAATAACCGCGTTACAACCGCCGCCTACGAACTGGGCTACAGCATCCTAAACTGGTCCATCGACCCCGAAGACTGGCGCGAACGCTGCGAATACCACATCTACGAACACATCATGGAATACGCCCGCGATGGCGCAATCGTAATCCTTCACGATATCCACCCCACAACAATTTATGCAATGGAAAAAGTTATACCCTCCCTCATTTCTCAAGGCTTCCATTTAGTCACTGCAACGGAACTTATCTATCATATCTATGGCGACCTCGAACCCGCTTACGAATTTACGGGGGTACGGCGGTAATTTTGGGCGGGATTAAAAAAAACTGAAAAAGAGAACCCTACTCTATATGAAGGAGGGCAAAATATGTATGCTGTAAAGGCAATTTATGACGGTGTAAATTTCAAACCACAGCAACCGATTTCTGTAAGCGGGAAATATGAAGTAGTTATTACGTTCATAGAACCCGTGAAGGACGATATCGCCGATGATGAACGGCAGAAAAAACGCCCGCTTTCAGAACTGCGGGGTTTTTTGAAAGACAAGGTTTGGATGGCGGATGATTTCAACGCGCCGTTAGAGGAAATGAAGGAGTATATGGAATGAGTAGTTATTTGCTGGATACCCACGCTTTGATATGGTATTTTGAAGATTCGGCAAACCTTCCGCAAAAAATAGCTCGCATTATTGATAACCCGATATTCCCCAAATTTATTTGCGTTGCATCTTTGTGGGAAATTGCGATTAAATCAAACATAGGCAAGTTGGATATGCGTTTGTCTTTTGATGAACTTACGGATATCATTGAGGGCAGTGAATTGTCTGTAATTCCGATAGAGAACACCTATCTTAAAGGGCTTTCAAAATTGCCGATTATTCACAAAGACCCATTCGACAGATTAATTATATCAACAGCTTTGGTAGAGAGCCTAACCATAATAACGGTGGATGAAAACATCCAAAAATATGATGTGTCTTGTATTTGGTGAACGTAGCCCCCAATCCTTGCCCTGCATACCGTAAATGTGGTACAATCACTCAAAGTTGCCGTGAGCGACTTGTGAGAGGGTCGTTTGTTATGTACGCAAAAGGGGATAAAATTGTTTACCCACTGTACGGCGCGGGCGTTATTGAGGATATTGAGAAAAAGGAAATAGACGGCGAGTTACAAATTTACTATGTGCTAACCATTCCTGTTGGGAATTTGAAGATAATGATTTCTGCGGCAAAGGCAGAGAGTTTGCACGTGCGATATATACATTCCTGCGACGAAATTCGCGGGCTTATATCCTGCGCGGCAGAGATTGAAATGCCTGACAACTGGAATCAGCGGTATAAAGAAAATATGGAACGCATGAAAACGGGGGAGCTTCCGCAGGTTGCACTCGTTTTTTTCAACCTTCTTTTGCGGGAGAGGGAGCGCGGGCTTTCCACTGCGGAAAAGAAGATGATGACCACTACAAAGCAAATTATTTTATCCGAGTTGATTTTGTCGCTGGACATTGACAAGGACGCGGCAGAACAATTTTTGGACGATACATTTAAGTAGGCGAAGGTATGTTTTTTGATTCACACGTTCACAGTGCGGCGTCGCCGGATTCTGAAATGATGCCGCAGGAAGCCATAGCCGCGCTAAAAAAAGCGGGGCTTGGTATTGCGTTCACGGAACACGTAGACTTTGTTAGCCACCCAAGCAGAAACCCCAATGCGACGGACGTACCCCGTGGCGTTGGGGATTTTATTTGCGATTTTGAAATTTATCCGTCGCAGTATAAACAGTTCAGGGGCGAAGGGGTTATGCTTGGGCTGGAACTTGGGCTTACGAAAGCATTTTCGCCCGCCAACAAGGAACTTGCGGACGGCGATTACGATTTTATTCTCGGCTCGGTTCACATTGTAGATGGCGTGGAGTTGTACTTCGCGTGCAACGGAACTCTACCGCAGGAGCCGTTTTCGCATACCCTGCAACACGCACCCCATGAGGCAATTAGCCGCTATTTGCGATACGCTGCGGAAGTTGTAGAGCAAGACGATTTTTTTGATTCATTCGGACACATAGATTACATTTCGAGGTACTTGCCACAACTTGCACAAGAATTTTCATACGCAAATTTCACAGCGGAATTTGACGCGCTTTTTCGCACCCTAGCACAGCAAGAAATCGCGCTGGAGATTAACACTTGCCTTCTGGGCGAAGACCTCGCCGCGCAAAAAATGTTTGATATCTGCCGCCGCTTTGCGCAACTCGGCGGGCGGCTTTGCACAATAGGCTCGGACGCGCATAATGTTTCCGCATTGGGGAGAAACTTCAAATGCGCGAGAAAAATTGCCGAAGAATCCGGATTGGCTGTCGTGTACTTCAAGGAAAGGAAGCCTGTGCGCTGTGGAAAATAAAGGTGGATTTGTACGGCAAGCGGCGGTTCTTGGCGGGGCTTCTTTGTTTGTGCGCTTGCTGGGCTTTTTTTATCGTGTGCCGCTCACAAATTTGATTGGCGACAGGGGCAACGCGCTGTATGGGCTTTCGTATCAGGTTTATATTGTGGTTTTGAACCTTACATCTGTTTTTATGATTGCGACAATTTCGCGTTTAACCAGCGAAAGAATCGCGCTGAAACGATATCGTGACGCGCACACGCTGTTTAAAACCGCTATGATTTTTTCTGTGGTGCTGGGCGCGGTGGGGTCGCTTGTGATGTTTTTTGGCGCGGATATCATTTCGCAGTTCCTTCGCCCGCTGGAACAAGACGCGTCTGCAAATGCGGCATATGCAATCCGTGCAATTTCCCCCGCAATTTTTATTGTGTCCATGTTGACGGTGCTTCGCGGATATTTTCAGGGAATGAAAACAACCACGCCAACCGCGCTTTCGCAAATGGTAGAGCAAATTTTTAACATATCATTTAGTTTGTGGCTGGCGTTTTTGTTTTTCGACGCGGCAAATCCCGCCGCCACGGTGCATCTTTCCACGGCGGGCGCAACGGCAGGAACGGCGGTTGCCGCTTTTGCCGCACTGTGCGTGGTGGCTTTCATTTACGTCCGCCGCTCTGCCGAATTAAAAATCCGCGCCGCCGCAGACCCCACCCAAACCCGCGAAACCCGTTTTTCGCAACTATCCGCAATAATCCGAACGGGTGCGCCAATTGCCGTTGGGCTGATTGTTTTTTCCGTCATCGGACTTTTGGATATACGAATGGCTAACAACAGGCTCGCCGCTTCCTCCGCGTTTTCCGCAGAAGAAATTGACGTTCTAGTGGGGCAATTTACGGGCAAATTCGTGCTTCTTACCACCTTGCCCATTTCACTTTCGATGGCACTTTCTGCCGCCGTTATCCCCGAAATAACCGCCGCCCATGTCACAAACGACAAAGACGCCGTGCGTCAAAAAACCAACCTTGCACTGCGCCTTTCCATGATGTTAAGTTTTCCCGCCGCCGTTGGGCTGGGCGTTCTTGCCGACCCGATTATCGCAATGCTTTTTCCGCGTCACCCCGACGGCGGATGGCTGTTGCGTTACGGCGCGGCAAGCATTGTTTTTCTCGCCATTGTTCATGTAATCACGGGCGTTTTGCAGGGCATAGGCCACATGAAAATCCCCGTAATAGGCGTAATAATCGGCGTTTGCGTGAAAATTCCGCTCAACTATATCTTGCTTGCCGTTCCGCAAATAAATATCCTTGGCGCGGTAATAAGCACAATCGCCTGTTTTGCCGTTGCCGCCGCTGTAAATCTCTTTTTCCTACGCAAAATTACAGGCATTTTCCCAAATATTATCGGCACTTTTGTAAAGCCTTTCGCGGCCTCCGTCGGTATGGGCATTGTATGCTTTGCCGTCTACAACATTATGTATCTGTTCACCTCAAACCTAATCGCCACCCTATCCGCGCTGGGCATTTCCGTTTTCGCTTACGGCGGAATAATGCTCCTCATAAAAGGATTCGGCGAACGCGAATTAGCATTACTCCCATTTACTCGCCACAAAACTCCTTGACGATGTATCAGATGTGTTGTAAAATTGTAATACTATATCCGCAAGCGAATTTTTCGGCGCATCACTCCGGAAAAACGCACCGCCGGAGGGAGGGAAGTCCAATGTCAGAGGTTGTTATAAAAGATAACGAAACTCTTGACAACGCGCTTCGGCGTTTTAAGCGTAGCTGCCAAAAAGCCGGTATCATGGGTGAGATTCGCAAGAGAGAACATTATGATAAACCCAGCGTAAAACGCAAAAAGAAATCCGAAGCCGCACGCAAGCGTAAGTTTTAATAAAAAAACCTTGGGGCAATGAAGTGAGCGGTTTACCGCGAACGGCACCACCCCGAACCCCGCAAGCCTTTAAAAAGGCTTGACCCAAACTTTGACTTAAAAATCGCGCGAATGCGCGATTTTTTGTTAGGGGTCAAGGGGACAATGTCCCCTTGCAGGGGTGTGGGGACGGAGTCCCCACGAACTTATCTTTGAGTTACAGAGGTTGATATGAAGAAAAATACTCCGTTTTTGATTTTTGCAGTGTATGCGTCGTTTTTGGCTTTGGGAATGCCCGATGGGGCGTTTGGTGTGGCGTGGCCTAGTATAAGGTATGAAATGGGTCTGGAGTTGGAGCGGGCGGCGTTTCTTATTATAGTGCATTCTATTTTTTATTCGCTGTGCGCGTCGCAAACGGGGCGGCTGGCGAAGAAAATTCCGCTGGGGAATATAAGCGGGGTTGGGTTTGTGTTGCTTATGCTTGGGATTTTGGGCTTTTCGTTGGCGGGGGATATTTATGAGTTGGCGGCGGCAACGGCGGTGTTGGGTTGCGGAATGGGCTTGGTGGATTCGGGCGTGAATGCCTTTGCGGCGAAGCGGTTTAGTGCAAAGCACATGAACTGGTTGCATTGTTTTTGGGGCATGGGCGGCGCGATAAGCCCTGTTATTCTGCGGCAGATGATTATTTTTTACGACTGGCGCGTGGGATACAGGACGGTGTTTGCGATTCAGGCGGCGATTGGAATTGTTGTGGCTGTTAGCATTTTCAGGGGGCTGTGGGCAACGGGAGATGACGACGCCACGGCGGAGGAAACTGTTACGCACAATCCCGATAAGGTGTATTTGACGTCCCGTGTGTTTATCGTGATGCAGTGGCTGATTTTTTTCGTATACACCACGTTTGAGTATTCTATGACTTTTTGGACAGTTAGTGTACTTATCGAGGGGCGCGGCGTCCCGTTTGAAACCGCAGGGCTTTTCCCTGCAGTTTATCTTGGCTGTTTGATGGCGGGACGGTTTGTGTTCGGCTATTTTACAACGCGGTTTTCGGGTTCGCATATAGTGCGGTACGGGCTTCTGCTTTCCATTGTTGGGCTGGGCGTGCTGGTTTTGTCCAGCAATATCGCGGGGGTCGCGCTGGTTGGTTTCGGTTTCGCGCCCGTTTTCCCTTGCCTTATGAACGAGACGAAAATCCGCTTTAAGCCCGAAATTTTATCCAAACTGGTGGGCTTGCAAATTGCGGCGGCGGGCATGGGCGTTGCGTTAAGCGCGCTTGTTATGGGGCGCATTTTGGCATATATTTCCTTTGAAGCACTGTTCCCAACGGTGATTATTTGTGTACTAATAGCATTTTCCATGAACGAATTTATCGACTTTAATCTGCGTAGAAAAGAGGCGCGGAAATAGTATGAGAACGGTTTTGGTAACGGGGAGTGCGCGGGGGATTGGATTTGCCATAGCAAAAGCCTTTGCGGAACAGGATTGCAGAATCATTTTGAATTGCCGCACAGACGCGGCGCAGTTGCAAAAAGCCATTGCCGAACTGGAAAGCATCGCAGACGTAACAGGCTTTTGCGCAGATGTTTCCGACTACAACCGGTGTGTGCAGATGATTAAACAGGCAGAAGCGCGTTTCGGCACGATAGATGTTTTGGTAAACAACGCGGGCGAAGCGCATTTCGGGCTGTTCACAGACATGACAGCGTGGGAAATCCAAAACGTCTTAGCCGCAAACCTGCTGACCGCCGCAAACGCGTCGCACATTGTAATCCCCTCCATGGTGCGAAAAAAGCGCGGTTGCATAATAAATATTTCCTCCATCTGGGGCGTGACAGGTGCGTCTTGCGAAGCTATGTACTCTGCCGCAAAAGCCGGCGTAAACGGCTTAACCAAGGCTCTTGCGAAGGAACTCGCGCCTTCCAATATCCGCGTAAACGCAATCGCTTGCGGCGCGTTCGACACCCGCATGAACCACCGCCTTTCGCCCCATGAAAAAAACGCCTTCACAGAGGACATTCCTCTCGGGCGTTTTGGAATCCCCGCAGAAGTAGGCAGTCTAGCCACCTTCCTCGCTTCCGACTCCGCAAGCTATCTTACAGGGCAGATTATCCCGCTGGATGGTGGAGTGGTGTGAGAAAGTTCTCGGGAAGTTCAAGTTCTCGGGGCTCTGCCCCGAACCCCGCAAGCCTTTAAAAAGGCTTGACCCAAATTTTAACATGGACTAGCGATAAACGATTATTGCAATTTAAAAACCGCGCCGATGCGCGGTTTTAATTTGGGAAAAAATTTATACTACTGCTGCTTCGATTTTCATTAGGCGGTTGTCGAACTTGTAGCCTGTATCAGTCAATCTTAGTACCTGTACATTTATTGCTTCAAGTAATTCGCAATCGGCGTGTTGCTGTTCTTTGATTTCTTTAATGTCATTTTCCATGCGAGCCATGCGGTCTTTTATCTCGGAGGTTTCCGTATCCAACTTATCCTCCAGCCTAACCAACCCAACCTGAAATTCCTTTATCGCGACAAGAATTTGCCGTAAAATATCCATTTCCATAAAAAGCACCCCTTTCCAGAATTAGCCTAACACAAATTTGCACCACTGTACACTCCGCAAATCCATTTTAAAGTTTTGATGAAACTTTTTCAAAAGTTTCCGGGGCTTGGGGTGGAACCCCAAGGTCTTTCTCCATATCCCGTTCCCTATCCTCATCCTTCTCCACCGGTTCGGCGATGGATATTTCGCACTCTTCTGCGCGGCGGCCGTCGGTTTTTGTTACAGTTACCTTGAGTTTTTCAAATGTGAAGCTGTCGCCCACTTCGGGGACGCGGCGCAACATATCCATAATCCAGCCGCCTACGGTGTTGGATTCGGATTCGGCTTCCATGTCGAAATATTCAAACATTTTGTCTATTGCGGCTGTGCCAAGGATTTTGTGTTTGTTTTCTTCAAGGGAGATGAAATCTTCAAATACTTCGTCATTTTCGTCCCAGATTTCGCCTACAAGTTCTTCTAAAATATCCTCCATTGTTACAAGGCCTTCGGTGCCGCCGTATTCGTCTGCAACGATTGCCATATGGCTTTTCTCTTTTTTAAGAAGCGTTAAAACGTCGGTGATTGGCGCGCCCGTTACGGTGTAAACGGCGGGCGTTATGATATCTGCAAGGGCAACGGGGGTTGCTGTGCCGCTTGTTTTCATGCACTTTAAAAAGTCGCGCAGGTGGATTATGCCGCGTATTTCGTCTATGGAATTTTCGACAACGGGCATACGCGAATAACCGCTTTCCAAGAAACTTTCGGCAACTTCTTCGATACTTGCGGTTATGGGAATGCTTACGATATTTACGCGCGGAGTAAGAACGTCCCACACAGAAACCTCGTTAAATTCGATTGCGTTTGTGATTAGCGTAGAGTCATCCTCGTTGATGATTCCGTCTGTTTCGGCCTCTTCCACCATGAAAAGCAGTTCTTGTTCCAGAAGCGTCTGCGGGGCTTCCGCCTCTTCGTCCGGGGAAGAAATCTTCGCGCTAAAACGGTTTTTCAACTTAATAATGCCCTTGTTTACGGGCATCAACATGGTCATGAAAACAAGCAAAGACGGTGCCACAAAAAGCGCGACCTTCTCCGGATTTTCCTTGGTAGTGCTTTTCGGAAGAATATCGGTGAAAAGAATAACAACCGCGGCAATAACAAACGTGGAAATCACATACCCGTAATCAGGAATTAACCGCACAAATAAAGACGCAGAAACCGTAGCCGCCGTAATTGCCGCAAAATTATTGCAAATCAGCACGGTGGAAATAACTTCGTCGAACCGTGTTTCGTACAAATCAACAACCAACTGCGCCCGCCGCCCGCGCTTGCCGCCACTCTCTGCCAAATTATTTATCCGCACGCGTGACAGAGACGAAAACGCCATCTCTGACGCGCTTAAATACGCACCAAAAAACATCATCAAAACCAGCGAAACTACAGATATCGTGTTAAGAACCATCGGTTCCATGGATACAAAATCCTTCCTGTTTTTCCTGCCTAATTAATAAGTATGAAAAATCCCACGCATATAGTATAACGGAATTTTTCTTAGAAATCAATTGGGGGTTCTTGTGTGCGGCGGCAATGCAGAGTAGGCACTGCGGTTTGTGGCGGGGGGAGTGCGTTGACCCACGGGAGGGCCTTCGCGCTTGCTTCGGTGGGTTCTTTTCGTCGGCAAAGAAAACGCCTTGAAAAGAACCCGCCGTAGCAAGCTACCGTTTGCGTGTGTAGCCCGCGTTTGTTCCCGCAGTGCCATACTCTGCATTGCCGCCGCTCCTGCGTGGGGGAGGGTAGTGAGGTTACTAGTTCCGTAACGGTGGGCTTTGCGCCTGATGGGTCGGCTACTGCCTACTAGATTACGCTCTTACCCCCCCCACGCAGGGGTGATGGCGCGGATTGAAATGCTCTGCCCTGCCCCCCGACGCAGGCACACCACGCAATATGTAGCGAAGGGGATGGAGTTCTTTTCAAGGCGTTTTCTTTGCCGACGAAAAGAACTCCCTCCCCTCCCGCGCCGTAGACGGCAAAGTGGGTGCAGAAGCCCCCGATATCCACAAGGCAGGGAAGAGCATTTCAATCCGCGAAGCCCGCGCAAAACCCGCTCCTACGAAGAAGTCACCCACCCCACAGGCAGATTATTTTTCAGGCGGCCTTGGACGAAACGCGCCCAGCCGAGGGGTGCGTTTTCGTGACAGATTAGCACCCATGGTTTGGTTGCGGGCAGGGGTTCGGAGGTGTGGAGGGATTCGCCGCGCAGGTATTTTTCTGCGTCTTGGGTGGAGAGGTTTATGGCATGGCGGGCGTGGTCGGGGAGAAGGCTCATGGCTAGGGCTTGCGATGGTACGAAGCGGTTTTTTTTGATTTCGCCAAGGAAGCGGCCACTGCGGGCTACGCGCAAACCTTTCAGGTCTAGGGGGACGGGTTGGGCGTAGAGGTTTATGCCGTGTTGGGTGAGGTGGGTTTGGTGGAGTGGGATTGTTAGGAAGTCGCGACAGAAGTCGGTGAATTCGGCGGGGGGGCGGGGGATTTTGGAGGGAATGGCGACGTCTGCGGCGGATTGGTTCGCGCTGTCGGAGTGGTTTTGCTTTTCCATCAGCGCGACGAAGTGACCTTCGCCGTTTGCCAAATGCGGCCAAATTCTTGCGACTTGCGGCAGACCAATGCCGCGCTCCACGCATATGTTTTCGTGTTGGATTTGCACAAGGGAAAATTCTTGGTGCGATTCCAAAAAAGAGGTGATTACGTTTTCGTTTTCGGTTGTGTTAAATGTGCAGGTGGAATAGACCATTCTGCCGCCCGGCTTCAGCATTTGCGCCGCGTGTCGCAGGATGTCTTTTTGCACAGCCGCGCAGGCGTCGGGCTTGTTTGCCGTGTACGCCTTAACCGCGTCTGTGTCGCGCCGAAACATCCCCTCGCCGCTACAGGGCGCGTCCACCAGAATTTTGTCGAAGAATTGCGGAAAACGCGCCGCCAATTTTTGCGGCATTTCCGTCAAAACTATGGCATTGGAAACCCCTGCGCGTTCAAGGTTTTTTACCAGCGCACGACTCCTTGATGCAGATGCATCGTTGGACACAAGCAGACCTTCGCCTTGCAAATGCCCCGCAATTTGCACACTCTTCCCGCCGGGCGCGGCACAGACATCCAGCACCCTGTCGCCTGCGGCAACGCCAAGCACTTCGCCCGGACACATCGCACTCGGCTCTTGGATATAAAACAGCCCCGCGTGATACGCAATCGTTTTTGACGGACGAACTTCTGATGAATAATAACGACCTGAGGAACACCATGGAACAATGGGGGAAGACCTTGGGGGCTCTGCCCCCAATCCCCCGCAAGGGGACAAGTCCCCTTGACCCCTATTTTTTTGGGGTTTTAATCCATTATAACGCAACCCCCGCACGGGCGGGTTTTCATAGGCATTACAAAACGCGGAAAAATCTTCCGCGCTTAACAGGCTTTTCATTCTTTCCAAAAAAACTTCAGGCAACTCAATCATTTAAAATCCTCTTCGCTGTAACACAGTCAAAATTTAGGGGTCAAGGGGGCGCGCCCCCTTGTGGGGGAATTGGGGGTGAAACCCCCAAGGTCTTTTTTCACGGTAGCCCAACCGCAGTATCATCCGAAATTTCAAATTCGACAACGGCGTAAATGCGTGTGTTGTGGGGCCAATTACCGTTCCAACCTTGGCGGATAAAGATGTATCTGCCGTGGGGGAGGGGGTCAAAAAATGTGTCGAAAGATATGCGGTAGTGATTGATTTCGTGGGCGAGAAGGGTATAGCCTTCGTCTGTCCAAGGGCGGCCACCTGCGCCCGGCAGGTGCGGCACGGGAATCCATGTGCCGTTTTCGTAACGCGCAACGTCCCAAGGCGAGCCGTACAGGAAATCTTCATCCGTGGTGTTTTCCAGCGAGAAACCGATTCCCGTTTGGCTAACGTCCACCACGCCCACGGGGATAATTTGGGTAGACGGCGACGCGGCGGCAGTGGCGGCGCGGTTCAAGCGATGCTGAACCATCTGCGGCGTAACGGCGGGTTCTATCGTGAAAATTTCGGGATTAAATTCGTTTTCCAAAAGAAAATCCGTAAAGATTTCTTTTTGCTCGGGGGTGTACGGGTCAAGGAACACCGTTATGCCGTCGCCCGGTTGCCCCCAGCCCGAAGCCCCTGCGGCAATCGCGTCTGTTGCCATGGAAAAAAGACGCTCTGCAGCGGCGTGGACGCTCTCTTGCCGCGTATAAACGATTTGCGCAGTCGCGGCGGGTTGATAGCCGCCCGCGCAACCCGCCAAAACCAGCACAAAAACTATCAGCCGCGGTAATTTCATAAATCCCTCCTAATGTGCAAGATATGTATAAAAACTTTCGTCATGAAAAAAGTCCGTTGTTTGCGTCCATTGCCAAGGGTATGTTAGAATGCATCCGTAACATTTTGTTTTCCTGTCAAATCCTCTAACCCGCATATTTACAGGCTTCAAGGGTTCTTGTTACTATCGCAAGCACCCTTTTTCTAACATTCGTTCTAACACTTATACAGATTTCATTCTGTACCTAACGCAGAGGTATTACTTTCATGCCGTTTTCCCGTAGCGTTGACGCATACATAATCCAAGTATTCTGTGCAGTACGAACCACCGCAAATTTGTCCGTTGTACTCCTGTTGCTTTTTTATTTCCACGAATAAGGCAATCAGTTTTTCGTCCAAGGGCAAAATCCTGTAGCTTGAATCCGTTTTCAGCGTGTCAGAAATGATGTTTTTGCGTTTGCCGTCTTGCGAAATTCTCACCATCTTTTTGCGCACGGTTAGGCTACCGTTTACTAAATCAATTGAACTCCACCGTAAACCGATTGATTGCAGAACCTTTGAACAATGCCGGTAATTGCTTTATTTCATCAGCATTGTAAAATTCCGCTACATATTTTTTGCTTTTCGGCTTTTCTACCCAATCGCAGGGGTTTACCCTTATCAGCTTTGACTTGTACGCATGGGTTAGAGCCGCCCGTAGCATTGCGTATTGTCGGATTACCGTGTTTGGGCTCAATTCCTCCGACAGTTTCAAATCGCAATATTCCTGTATTACTTCCGCTTAGAGTTAGCCCTGTCGTGCTAAAATAGGGGTATACGTGCTTTTTCAGATTGAACATATTTGTTTCATGGGTTTTTGGCTGTATGTTTTTGCGGTAAAGTTCCACCCATTTAACAATGTAATCACAAAACAGCAACTTGGAAGGTTCACTATTTCCCTTTACGGATAATCCTGTGGAAATCCATTTTTGCTTACGTTTCCCTTCGGCATTTTTGGTATTAACAACCATGTAATAAACGTCGTTTTTTGTTTGCAAACTCCCTGTCATGGTATCGTTCTCCCTTCTTGACAGGGCTTGCTCGTTGCCGTTGAATTATAGCATTCTGTTTTGATGTATTCAACCAAAAACGACTTAGGTATCTTAATCAGCTTGCCCATGCGGAAATGCTTAATTTTACCGCTATTTACAAGGTTGTAAGCTAATTTCTTGCTTATACCTAATGCATTTTTCATATCGGCAATGGTGAGTACGGTTGTACGCCGCAGGCGTATCATAGCGAGCGAAAGCAATCGCCCCTACTCGCTCGGGTTACAAATATTTCCGCAAAGCCCCTCTTACGGCGGTGAAGTCCAGCGGTTTGCCCAGGTGGGAGGTCATGCCGGCGGCAATGCATTTTTCTACATCTTCGCGGAAGACGTTTGCGGTCATTGCGATTATGGGGATATCTTGGGCGTGAGGGTGGGGTAGTTTGCGGATTTCTTCCGTGGCGGTGTAGCCGTCCATGATTGGCATATGAACGTCCATAAAAATGAGGTCGTATGAGGAAGGAGCTTCGGCGAATTTTTCCACGGCCTCTTCGCCGTTTACGGCGCAGGTTATTTCCAGTTCGCTGTCTTCGAGCATGGCAAGTACTATCTCGCGGTTGACTTCGATGTCTTCGACGAGGAGAATGCGGCGGTTGGGGAAGGTGTTGGTTTCTGTCAGGATGTTTTCGTCAATGGCGCATTCGTGGAGTTCGTCCATGTTTGGAAGGGCGGCGTTGATTGTGAATGAAAATACAGAGCCTTTTCCCGGTTCGGATTGTACATCTATGTTGCCGCCCATAAGTTCGACTATGCGTTTGGAAATTGCAAGGCCTAACCCTGTGCCGCCATATTTGCGAGAGGTGTCGTTTTCTGCCTGCATGAATGCGCGGAACAGTTTTGCCTGTTGTTCCGCGCTTAGGCCGATTCCTTCATCCGTGACGGTAAAACGGATTTGGCAATCGGTTTCGGTTTTGCTTTCAAGTTTTGCATCCAGTTGCACCTCGCGGTGGTCGTCCGTAAATTTTATTGCGTTTGAAAGAAGATTGGTTAGTACCTGTACCAGCCTGTGGCTGTCTACTATGATAATGGTTGGAATATTCTCGTCGATTTTTAAAGTGAATTTCTGGTTTTTTTCCTCTATGCGAAATTTGTTCATTACCATTACCGTGTCTATGATATTGTTGATGTCGGAGAGTTCGGGGGACAGGGTTAGCATATCCGCTTCTATTTTGGACATATCCAAAACGTCGTTGATTACGCCCAATAAATGCTTGGACGCGTCCGAGATTCTGTCGAAGGAATAATTTTTGCGCTCTAGGCTTTCGTCGTTGCGCCCCAGTGTAGACATCCCGATTATTGCGTTCATTGGGGTACGCATTTCGTGGCTCATGGTGGAAAGGAAATTGGTTTTTGCGCGGCTGGCGGCTTTTGCGTCATCAAGCGCGGTTTCCAGTTCCAAAGCGGTTTTTTCCAAGTTACGGGTCATTTCATTTCGCAAGTGCGCGTTTGCCATAAGTAAGCCGCCCGAACGCAAAGAAGACTCCACGGAATCGGAAAAGGTGCGTTCGCGGTGCAAGTCACCAAAACCAAGAATACCCCACAGTTTTTTGCGTATGATAATAGGCACGATAATGTAGCTTTTTGCGTGCTGAAGGTTTAACGTGTCCCTTGCTTCTTGCGGCAAATCCGCCGCCCGCCCCGACAAACACAACCCGCGAAACAAACGCGACTCACTGCCCGCGAACACGGTTTCGTTGCAGAAATGACTTTGCTGCCGTTCGCTTGGGTGCATTAGTGTCGGCAACGCTTCCGCTTCGTCTACCCATTCATGTACCCGCGTGAACAGTAGTTCTTCTTCCGAGTATTTCCACACGAAAACCTGCGCCATATCAACCGCTTCCGCCATGCGCGAAAGCGATTTGTAAAGCGCGGTATCAAAGTTGTCCGTTTCTGCCTGCAACAGCGTGCTTGCCGCTTCGTTTACGATATACAGCAAATGCCCGCGCATTTTAACTTCGTTTAACATTCGCCTGTGTTCGCGGATGTCGCGGATATACGCGGCAATAACGTGTTCGCCGTCGTAGTCTACCCGTACATATTCCGTCTCTGTGTGGATGGATTCGCCCGTTTTGGGCAAACGGTACGTCCATTCAAATTTCAGAATTTCGTTTTCCAACGCATTTTGCAGATAGCCCTTTGTTTCGGGATTTGCTTCCGGAAAGCGCGCCTTTAGTTCGTCCTGCGAATTAAAGCCGAAAAAATTTAACGCAGTGGTGTTGGCGTCAATCACACTGCCGCTTTTGTTAAGGATAAGACAACATAGCGGCGTTGCGTCCAGCATAAGGCGCATTCTGTGAGCCGCTTCAAAAATGCGCACTGCTTGCCGTCTGCGATGCACCGCGCTTACCAAAACCAACGCCGCCGAATTTAAAATGGCCAGCCTTGTATTGCTGAAAGGTTCTTCGGAATTAAAATCCTCGTACCAAACCGTACCCCAGAAACGGTTTTGAAATGTAACGGGTATAATCAAAACAGATTTAGTATTTTTGTTTACGCTTTCGCGCACACATTCATGCACGGATGGCGAAAGCGCATTGGCGGGTTGCATTGCCTCAAGGTGTTCGTACAGCTCAGGCACGGTTTTGTAGGAAAATTCGTGGAAGTTATCGTCTGTGTTAATCGGCAGGTCGGTCTCCCACGAAAACTGCTTTGTGCAAATATACGGTTCGTCTCCCGGATACTTGTTGCGATAAACACTAATCGCGTGGCATTCTCCGCACTGCGCAATGGTTTGCAAGCCGTTTAATAAATGACTGTCGAACTGCTCAAGGTCATTGTCGGGCATTCCCAAAAGCGAAAGTGTAATTTCGTCTACCATCAGCATCATGTTGTTCTGCTGTTCAAAGCCTTGCAGGGCTTCGATATGTGAAGCTATTTCGTTTTGTGTGTCCGATATCACTTTTTCAATTTCCGCTTTATGCTCTTCATCGGTTTTTTTCGCTTGGGAAATCATTTGCGAAATTTTAATTTTGTACCTAGTCCATACAAAGAATAGTACGACTGCAAGAACAACTATGACAATCAAAAGCGAAATAACAAAAAAACCGTCCATAGTTTGCTCCTTCAGGGCGTGTTCCCACTACCGCCAACGCCCGCATTTTGGTCAATTTTCCGCCACTTTTCGTCAGCTTTTCCTCGCTTGCCGCCGGCAAGCGTCGTCAAACCTTCCTCAATTGGCAAAAAATTGCCGCAAAATTCGGGCATTATCGGTAGTGGGAACACGCCCTAGCTAAGAAAATTTCCAGAGTAATAATATATGCAAGCTAACAAAATGGCAAGGGTATTCCCTTAATGCCGCAATGTGTTACAATGCATACTATGAAACTTGAAAATTATCATGCACAACAGGAAATGCAAAACATAATAAAACTGCGGGAGATGTTAAAAACGCTCCCGCAATTTGTGGTGGGATATTTTCGCAGTTTGGGCGACCAAACCGCCGCGCTTACGCGGTTGGCATACGCCTACGACCTGCGTATTTTTTTTACGTTTCTGTCGGAAGAAGTGTTGCACATTGCGGTTGCAGACATATCGCTTGAAGATATGGCAAAGGTGGAATCCGAGCATATCGAGGAATTTATGGAGTATCTTTCATATTACATCCCTGCGGAAAACCCGGACGCCCACGTAAAAAACGCTTCCCTTGGCAAATCGCGCAAGCTTGCGGCGGTGCGCGGCATTTTCAAATATTTATATAGGAAGAAACACATCCCCGCAAACCCTGCGGAACTTGTGGCGTTCCCAAAAATAAACGAAAAAGCCATCACCACGCTGGAAGTGGACGAAATCGCAAAACTCCTTGACGAAGTTGACAGCGGCGAAAACTTAACGCCGCGCCAAAAAGTTTTCCACGAGCTTACAAAAGTGCGTGACGCGGCGATAATCACATTGCTTCTCGGCACGGGAATGCGGGTTTCCGAATGCGTTGGGCTGGACATCCGCGACATAGATTTTGAAGTAAACGGCTTGCGCGTAATACGAAAAGGCGGCGACGAAATGGTTTTGTATTTCGGGCAGGAAGTGGAAGCCGCCCTTTGCGCCTATCTGGAAATCCGCGAAGAAGCATCCCCCATCGAAGGCCACGAAAACGCACTGTTCCTCTCGCTTAAAAACCGCCGCCTCACAGACCGCGCCATTCAAAATATGGTGAAAAAATACGCGTCGCTAATCACACAGCTAAAAAACATTTCGCCCCATAAATTGCGCAGCACTTTCGGTACGCAACTATACGCCGAAACAGGCGACATCTACCTTGTCGCAAACGTACTTGGCCACGCAGACGTAAACACTACCCGCAAACACTACGCCAAAATGGACGACACATATCGGCGCAAAGCCGCTAACGCAGTACGCTTGCGCGACTAATTACTTTGTGCTAATATTGCAAAGGAAAAAATTGTTATGAAATTATGGAAGGAGCGTTCGTTTTGGAACAATTCACGTATGTAAAACGAGGCTATGACCCCGAAGAGGTTGACAGATATATCGCAACCATGGAGCAAGTTATAAAAAGCTATAAGGAAAAAGACAACGCCATCAAAAACGCAATAATAAGTGCGCAAGTGGCGGCAGACAACATGATTAAAAACGCAAAAGCCCAAGCCGACGAATACAAGGTACAAATATGCAAAGAGCTGGAAAAAGTAAGCACAGAGGTTGACCGCCAGCGTATGCAAATCAAGGCCTTCCAAGACGTATATGCAGGCCTTGTGCGCAAGTACCTTACCGCCATAGACGAACAAGAAATATCCGACCTCTACGCCCGCTTAGACGACGTAGATAAACTTGTAGACCGCTTAAAAGAGGTTGACATCGTTCCCGCACCACCGTCAACAACACCAGCACCACCATCCCCTCCACCTGCACCCTCCATCCCCGCACCTGAAATCCCCGCAACACCACCCTCCCCCGACGAAATGACTGCGTTAGGTATAGCCGGAGAATAAAGTTCTCGGGGACGCCGTCCCCGAACCCCTGCAAGGGGACAAATGTCCCCTTGACCCCTAACTAAAAACCGCGCAATTCGCGCGGTTTTTGTATTGCGTTGGATAGCTTATCGCTAGTCCAAATTTAAAGTTTTTGTTCAAACTTTTTTCAAAAAGTTTGCGGGGTTCGGGGCAGAGCCCCGAGAACTTTTTTTTAGTACATATCAAGCACAACAGTCGGGGTTTCGTTAATCCAGTCTACGGTGTAGCCTAGGGCTTCGGCTAGGGGGCGAAGTGGGACGAAGATGAGGTTTTGGATTGGGATTGAGGGGACGGGCGAGACGATTGTGTCGCTGCCCGTGACTAGGAAATGGTTTTCGCCAATGCGATGGGTTATGGTTATGCCCTCTTGGCGGATGGTTAGTGTGTTGGCGTTGCGTGAGGTTTCCAAATGGAAAAGGCGAGTGGCTTCGGACAGTGCTATTTTTGTTGCGTATGGCAGACGTATTATGGGGATTTCAAGGTCTTGCGGTTCGCCGTTTAGGATTAGGCCAACATGGGATTCGTATGTGTAGTATTCTACCAGTTCCCACATATGGCAGTAGTTCGGAAGTTCGCCCGCGAAGTAGGCGTTAAGCCAGCTTGCGCGGTCTTCAAGCCATGTTGCAAGATATTCCGCGTGCCACATGAAATCATTGTTCGCAATAAATTCGGGGCGAAGGAACGGGACGGCACGGGGATGCCGCGCAAAATCGCGCTCAAATTCGTAGCGGTAATGCGTGGCGGTTGAGCGGATTCGCGCTATGGTTTGCGGAATTGCGGTTTCGCTGAGTTCTTGCCATCGTGCGGCAACCGCGGCATGAAACTCCGGCCGCGCCATTAAATTTCTGTACCAGTAGTTGAAAATGGCGACGTAAAGCCCTTTCGGGTCTGTTCCCAGCCACTTTATGTCGGAATTTCCTGCGGCGATGTCAAAATCCCAAACAGGCCCCATAAAAAGTCTGCGCTCGTCGCCCTCGCCCGCGATGTGCATGAAAACGCTGTATTTGTATGCGTCCATGTCCTTGAAAAATTCCTGAACCAAGTAAAAATCTATGAAAGACGGCAGGTCGATTAGTTGCAGAATTTCGTCGAAAGTGCCGAAACGAATTGCACGGCTGGTTGCCTCGATATATTCGCGCAGATAGGTTACGTGCGCGGGCGTGAGCCTGTTCCCCGACGGATAACGGATTGCGTAGGGCAAGTGATTTGCCACAACAAAGTCCTCGTTTTCCGTGCCGCTTTCGGGGGCACGGTTGTCCAACTCAAAGAAAAATCCGCTTTGCGCAGGGTTTTCGTGATGTGATATTTGAAGGCGGCCGGGGCTTGTGTCGCGTTCGTCGGTAAGCAAGTACACGCCCATGTAAACGCCGTTTACGTGCAGGTGTACGTTTTGGAACATAGGAACAAACGCCATGTTTCCCATCTGTTCTGCAAGATAAAACGCGCTGTAATTTCTAAGAAGCGAACGGTCGAAGCGGTTGGCAAGCAAAATCCAGTCTCGCGCTTCATGCTCCGAGCCGAACATGGAACGCGCTTCGTCAAACCTAAAACGCAACGGCCGCTTGTCCGCCCCCATCCACCACGTCGAATTCCCTCGCCCGCGAACCCGCGCCGTTGTTGGCATAAGCGTCTCGCCCGTAGTCGGATTCCCATATGAAATTGTAGCGTTTCGCCACGTGTTCCTGTCATGAAACGGGTTTGCCGCAAATTCCGTATTTATATGAATGGTTGGAAAATTCCCCCCGATGTCTGCAAAAACCGTCGTATGCCCTGCGTAAAAAAACATTACGCAAATTATGAAAGATATTGTAAATTTCAATTTGTTACCTCCTGTCGTTTTATTGCCGATTGGAACACTAGCACACCGAGTAGCAAAAATCAAGGCGTAACGCTTGTAGAAAGCGATATTTTCGGATATACTTGAAATATAACACTCGGGGATGTAATGGTCTCGACGGGGGTTTTGAAAATAGGGATAGCCATCCGCAGACGGTTACTGCGTCAAAAAACCAAACCCTAAAAAAGAAACGACAATAATAATTACGCATTTGCGGCTTAATTAAAGCCGTCGTCCGGCCGGGGAGACCTGCATACCCGGGTCCGGACGCCGATATGCAGGGAACTTTTCCGCCCGTAGCTTTGAAGCGGTAAAAGAACTAAAAGCTACCCAAACCATTCGCGTGTCGGTTCGCGCTTGGCAAGGGGAACACGCGGGATAAGGGGCTCGCCCCCAAGGCCCCGCACCAAATAAACCCACTATGATGGTAGAAGTCCTTATCTATGAGCCTTCGGACACGGGTTCGATTCCCGTCATCTCCATGATTCCATTGACACATTTATGCAAAAAAAGAGCCGTGCTGATGCGCGGCTCTTTGATATAGTTTAAATTTCCGAATCAGTTTTTAGTTTTTCGATTAGTGTAACAACGTCCATTTGCCCTTCGTCGCCATTTTCGCGGCTACGGACAGAAACCAAGTTTTCTTCCACTTCCTTGTCTCCGAGAATAAGCATCACGGGGATTTTTTGAAGCTGTGCCTCACGTATTTTGAAGCCCATTTTTTCGTTGCGAAGGTCGGCTTCTGCGCGCAGACCTGCATCGTCAAGCTGTGCCAGCAATTTTTGCGCGGCTTCTTGGTGGCGTTCGGCGATGGGGATTACCATGATTTGCACGGGCGTTAGCCAGAAGGGATACCAGCCCGCGCAGTGTTCGGTTAAAATGGCGATGAACCGCTCTATACTGCCGAAACAGGCGCGGTGAATCATAACGGGGCGGTGCTTTGCGCCGTCCGCGCCTACATAGGTTAGGTCGAAGCGTTCGGGCATTTGCATATCGCACTGTATTGTGCCGCACTGGAAACTGCGCCCCATGCTGTCCTTTATATGAAAGTCGATTTTTGGGCCGTAAAACGCGCCGTCGCCCTCGTTTACATGGTACTCGCGCCCCATTTCATCAAGAGCTTGTTGCAGATATTTTGTGGCAAGTTCCCACTCTTCCTCTGTCCCGATGGAATTTTCGGGACGGGTGGACAGTTCAAATTTGAAATCGTCAAGGCCGAATTTGGCGTAAACTTCTTCGTAAAGTGTAATTATGGTTTTGATTTCATCTTTGAGCTGGTCGTAAGTCATGTAGATGTGCGCATCATCCTGCGTGAAAAGACGCGCCCGCGCAAGCCCGTGCAACGCGCCTGATTTCTCGTTACGGTGGATTATGCCAAGCTCCGCTACACGCAACGGAAATTCTCTGTATGAGTGCAAATCCAAATTGTAAAGAAGCATTCCGCCCGGGCAGTTCATGGGCTTTATGAAGAAATCCGTTTCGTCCACGGTGGTTCCGTACATATCATCGCGGTACTTTTCGTAGTGACCGCTGCGTTTCCACAACTCGCCGTTAAGCATGATGGGCGTGGTTATTTCCTGATATCCATAGCGTTTATGCACTTTGCGCCAGTATTCGACTAAGCGGTTTTTTAGCACAACGCCCTTTGGCAGATAAAACGGAAAACCCGGCCCTTCGTCCAAAAATGCAAACAGTTTCATTTCTTTGCCCAGCTTGCGGTGGTCGCGTTTTTTTGCTTCTTCAATGCGCTCCAAGTGCGCGGCAAGCTCGTCCTTGGTGAAAAACGCCGTGCCGTATATGCGCTGAAGCATTGCGTTTTTTTCGTCCCCGCGCCAGTACGCGCCCGCTACAGACAACAATTTGAACGCCTTAACATCCCGCGTGCGCGGCAAATGCGGCCCTGCGCAAAGGTCTGTAAAATCGCCCTGCTTGTAAAACGACGCTTCTTCGTTATCGGGCAGGCCTTCGATTAACTCCCGCTTGTATGGTTCGTTTTGCTTGTCCACAAACGCAAACGCTTCTTCCCTCGGCAGGGTATAATGCTCTAATGTCAAATTTTCCTTGACGATTTTTTTCATTTCCTTTTCAATTGTTGTTAAATCCGCTTGCGAAAATGGCGTTTCTGTTTCAAAATCGTAGTAGAATCCGTCTGCGATTGCGGGTCCTATCGCAAGTTTCGCACTCGGGAAAAGCCGCTTAACCGCTTGCGCCATTACGTGCGCCGCCGTGTGACGCAGGGTGTTTAGGTCGTGTTCATGCATTTTTGCACTTCCTTTTTCCTAAGAATATTTCCAATTAGATTCTACCACATTTTCAGCGGAGGTACACATGGAAAATCCGTTTAAAGATTCGGAAGACAAATTACTTTTTGCCAAGGCACTTGACCGCCTAAATTTTGCGGAAAAACGGGGGGCGTCTGCATTTACGGACTTCATTGACCCAATGCGTTGCGAAATGTTTTTGCAGATATTGCAGAAAAAATCCCTGCAAGGGGTGGAAGTAACAGCAAGCGGCGGACACGCAAATGCCGAACGCAAAATGATAGGATTTCTTGCGGCGGCGGAAAACAACGCGGAAGATTGCACCTTCCCCATAACGCCGCTTACATTCACGTACAACGCGAAGTTTTGCACCGCGCCAACCCACCGCGATTATCTTGGCGCGGTATTGGGGTTGGGTCTGGAGCGCGGAAAAATCGGCGACATCATAATGCATGAAGCCGCCGCAACAATGTATGTATCATCCGACGTTGCCGAATACATTTGCGAAAACCTGCAACAGGCAGGGCGCACCGCAATAAAAGGCAAAATTGGAGAAGCCCCCCAAACCGCCGAGCCGCAAGGCACACAAAAACGCATAACCGTCCCGTCCCTGCGAACGGATGCGGTAATCAGTTCCGCATTTAACATCTCCCGCCGCGAAGCCACCGCCCTAATCGACAGCGAAAAGGTTTTCGTAAACTGGAAGCCCGCGAAAAAAACGCAACTCATCGCCCCCGCCGACACCGTAACCATTCGCGGAAAAGGCCGCGTCATCATAAATGAACAGGTAGGAAGCACCAAAAAAGACAGGCTTGTGCTGGTTATTACAAAATACTAATTTTATGATATACTGCATCGGCAGTACATTTTAAAACCGAGGAGAAATGAACAATGTTAGCGCACAACGCACGAGAGATTGCAGTAAGCCGGGAGGTTTATTAATCTTGTGTATAAACCTCCCGTGGGTGATTTAGACTAAAACCACTAGGAGGAAAATTTATGAACGATACGTTTTCAAACAAGTTTATCGCGGATGAAAAGAATTTCGCGCTGTTGCAAGAGACAATGTGGGGACCTAACGGAATACGGCAGTCGGAAGAATTGGCTTCGCATTTTGCAATCACAAAGGATATGAAAATTCTTGATTTGGGTTGTGGGCAGGGATTGTCGTCGCTGTACTTGGTGCAAGCGCACGGCGCAAATGTTTTCGCCACAGACCTCTATGCTTGCCCCACCGAAAACCACGAGCGTTTTCAAAAACTGGGCATTGCGGACAAAATCGTCCCAATGCTGCTGGACGCGACACAACCGTTGCCATTTGCGCGTGGTTATTTCGACGTAATTTTTTCTGTAGGCGCGTACAATATGTTTGGCGACAACGAGGAAATGTTGCCAAAACTCATTCCGTATGTGAAAAAAGGCGGCTACATTGCCGTTGCGTTTCCCGGGTTAAAGTACGAATTTGGCGACAATGTTCCGCCGGAAATGCAGCCCTTTTGGAAAGAACCCGATGTTGCAAGATGCATACGCGGCATTGAGTGGTGGACAGACTTGTTCCGAAAAACAGAGGGCATAGAAATCGTAACCATCAGCGAAATGGCTTGCCACGATATCGCATGGAAAGAGTACCTTGCAAGCCGCAACCCATCCGACGAAGGCGACAAGTGGGATTTGGACATGATGGAGGCAGAAGGCGGAAAGTACTACAATACAATCCAACTGGTTGCAAAAGTTAGCTAAGAACGCGAAACCCCATAGCACAAAGCTTTTTAAGCCTTGCTATGGGGTTTCATCATTATAATATGTTGTGGTATCGCTGTTGTTTTCATGGGAACTTAAATAAAATACAGGGAAATCATTTTTGGGTATGCCTGTCCATTCGCCGTGCATTGTGTACCATGTTTCAGGGGCGGCATATCACAGTTGTAGAGCCGTAATCCATTGCGGCTTTTTCTCCATCGTTACATACATCCAATCCTTCGGCATACATTTTCATCTTGATGTATACGTCGGATAAATTTTCGGTAATATGTACATAGCTGTCAATATATGTTCCCGTACCGGGGTTGCGCTCCATCAATAAAAACGCTTGTTCGTAAATGCTTCCGGGCTTGCATAGTTGGGATAGCCGAGTAAAATGGTAGGTATATCCGAACAGAACAGGGACAGTAGTGATTTTTGGAATTGGATTCGAGCATTGTCACTACTCGCGCAGTTCAAGGGTTGGGAGAAATATGAGCATAATTTTGTTGGTTGGATTATGGAACAACGAAACCAAGACAGATTGTGGGAGTTTCCTAAAAAATTTGTTTTAAGATTTCTGATGAAAAAGCAAGCATTTTAACACCTGCACAAGCCCATAGTCCCGTTTCGCAACATCCATCACCCGTCCCCAAGTTTTTGCTCCAGGTAGGCGCGTTCGAGTTTTTCGTATTTGTCGAAGTCTATTTCGCGCTGGTTGAAGTTTATGAAGCGGTTTGGTTTGGCTTTTGCGGCGGGGGTGCGGTTTGCTATTTTTGTGGAGTCTTGTGCGAAGGCTTCATCTGCGGCGGCAGCGGCTTCCAGGGTTTGGATACCGTTGTCGTGCCATTTTTTCAGGATGCCTTCGGTGTATTTTTTGTCGAACTTATTTATTTTCAGAACACAGCGGTCGCAAGCCTCGGTGATTAGTTCGAGGGGCATATGCCATTCGTGAAGCCACTTGTCCATAAATTTGCGCTGTACTTTTGTGGGATAGGCAGAGACTTGTCCCATGTGCTGTAGGATTGTTTGGTAGTTGCTGTTAAATTTTTGTACATATAATAAGGCTTTTTCTATGTCGGTTATGCCGTTGTCTGCCCAGTCGATGGCGCATTTTTCGATGTAGCGCAGGTTGCGGTGGTCGTTTTCTGCGCAGTACTCCAAGAGGTATTCGATTACTTCAAAGGGCAAGCGAAGCCAGTCGTGGAAGCTGAAAACCGTTTGCATTATGCTGTGGTTAATCATGCCCAGTACGCGCTCCGCACTTTTGAAAATGCGGGCGACATCCATGCTTTCGTTGCTGTAGCACTCCAGTTCGGGCGGGGTGTATTCGGGGCGTACCTGTGCGAATCCGCTTACATATGGCGTTGGCGTACTCTCGGGGGCGGAAACAGTCAAAAGCGTCAAGGGCGGGGCGTCCTGTGCGTGTTTTGGTTCTATCGGAAGAAATGTGATTTCCATTGCGTCTTTATTGGAAGCGATTGTTACTAGTTTTTCATTTTCCCAGTGCCGCCACGCCTTTATCACGTCACCTTCGGTAAGCTGAAAACGCTCGCCGATTTCTTGCAGGCTTGCGGAAGAACCGTCCAAAAGACGGCGCAAGCTCCATATGTAAATGAGCGGATACACGGGCAGGCAATCCGTAAAATAATCGTCGATAAAAACGAATGGGACTTCCATTGTCGAACGTTTGTACCCCAGTTTCATATTTATAGCGCACATATTTTCGCTCCGTTCGTTTTTTTCTTTTAAAGCCCGGCTATAATAACCTATTTTGTACGGCTTGAACACAGTTTTTTATCAACAAAATTTGAGAATTTTTGTGGATAAAACTGTGGATAACTTTTGTTTTGCAAGAACGTGATTTTTACTGGCTTTGTGGGTAAGATGTTAAATGTCAATGGTTGTTTTGTAACAATTTCTTAACAAAAAAATTTTCTTGTGGTAGAAAAAGCCCGTAATTACTGGGTTCTTTCCGCGACCCTGATAATTACAGGCTTTCAAGGGGCTTGACAAATCCGCGCCCTGCACTCTTCGTATTATGTGGATAATGTGGATAACTTTGCAATTGACAAATCCGGCAAACCTACGGCAAGAGTGAACTAACTTCATACACATCCCCCGCGCCCATGGTTAAAGCCATGTCGCCCGCCTGAAGCATCTCGCACAAACAGTTGCTCGCTTTGGAGAAATTTTCAGCAAAAATGACATCTTTGCCGCGTTTTTTCATTTCTTCGGCAAGAATTTCGGAGGAAATTGCAGGGTCAAACGGCTCTCTGGCGGCGTAGATGGGCAAGAGAATTATTTTGTCTGCGTCATGGAAGGCTTCCGCAAATTCGTGCAACAGATTTTTTGTGCGGGTGTATGTGTGGGGCTGGAATACGCATACGATTTTGCCATGCTGTGTGCTTTTTCGTGCGGCGGCTAGGCAGTTTTGCACCTCGGTTGGGTGGTGGGCGTAGTCGTCTATGATTTTCGCGCCGTTAAATTCGCGCTTAAACTCGAAGCGGCGTTTTGTGCCTTGCACGGCATTTAGTGCTTCTGCCGTAACCTGCGGCGCGATTCCCATTGACGCCGCCGCCGCAAAACACGCCAGCGCGTTTAACATATTATATTCGCCCGGCAACGGTAAATTCACACGGGCAAGAAAATTCCGGCCGTCCATCACGTCAAAGGATGGCTTTTCTGCGTTGTAAGCGATATCCCGCGCCCAAAATCTCGCGCCGCTTTTTTCCAAGCCGAAGGTAATAATTTCGCATTGCAAATTCGCCGTGATTTTCTCAAAACCGACTATTCCCGCCTGAATAACAAGCGTGCCGCTTTCGCGAATGTTAGACGCGAATTTTGCGAAAGACTCTATGAGATTTTCAAAGCTGCCGAAAAAATCCAGATGGTCTGCGTCTACATTAAGTATTATTCCCGTTTGCGGGTGCCAGTGGTGAAAACTGTTGCTGTATTCGCAAGCCTCCAGCACAAAGCACGTTGAGTTGCCAATGCGATAATTCATGCCGCCGCGGTTCATGTGGCCGCCGATGGAAATTGTCGGGTCTAAACCTGCCGCAATCGCCACTTCGGAAACCATGGATGTCGTTGTGGTTTTCCCGTGAGAACCCGCGACACAAACAGGGTCGTAGCCGTGCAAAATTTTCCCGATAAACGCGGCGCGTTCAATTAACGGAATGCCCATTTCATGCGCGGCGCGAAACTCTGCGTTGTCGGGCTTTACGGCGGCGGTGTACACAGCCAAGTCTGTTTTTGGCGAAACATTCCCCGCCGCATTCGGAATCGACACGGTTATTCCCAGTTCGCTAAGCCGTTTTGTAATCTCCGATGCAACATCGTCCGAGCCGCTTACACCAAAACCGTCGCGGTGCAAAATTTCCGCCAGCCCGCTCATGCTTATTCCGCCGATTCCAATAAAATGGATGTTTTTTGCCCCGTTTAACTCTATTTTTTCTCGCATTTTCAAATATCCCCTTCTGATTCGATAAATTCCAAATATATCCTACATTATAACACTTGCAAAATTTATCGTAAAATAGGGGCGTTTGCGCATTGACGCGAGACAATTTTGGTGTAATAATTGGTAGGAAAAATTCTAAGAAAAAAACCGAGTGAAAATTTCGATAAGAAGAGGTGAGCCATTTGCGCAAAAAAGAAATGATTGCCATGTTGTTGGCCGGCGGCCAAGGCAGTAGACTAGGGGTGCTTACCTCCAGTAAGGCAAAACCGGCCGTTCCCTTTGGCGGAAAGTATCGTATTATAGACTTTGCGTTGTCAAACTGCGTAAACTCAGGGGTTGACACTGTTGGTGTGCTAACGCAATACCAGCCGCTACAGCTTAACCAGCACATAGGCATTGGTACGCCTTGGGATTTGGACAGGCGTAACGGCGGCGTAACGGTTCTTGCGCCCCATATGAAAACGGAAAGCGGCGACTGGTACAGCGGCACGGCAGACGCTATTTACCGCAATTTAGATTATATCGACAAATATAACCCCGAATACGTGTTAATTCTTGGCGGCGACCATATTTACAAGATGGACTATTCCAGAATGCTTGAGTATCACAAACAAAACAAATGCGATGTTTCCATTGCCGCGCTTAGCGTGCCGTGGGAAGAAGCAGGCCGCTTCGGCGTTATAAATATCCACGACGACAATCGTATTTACGAATTTGAAGAAAAACCCGAAAACCCAAAAAGTAATTTCATTAATATGGGGATTTACATTTTCCGTTGGGATTTACTGCGCGACGCTTTGGAGCGCGACAACAAAGTTCATTCTGATTCGGACTTTGGAAAGCACGTTCTGCCATTGCTTCTTTCGGAGGGCAAGCGTATGTTTGCCTATCCGTTTACGGGCTACTGGAAAGACGTTGGAACAATCGACTCTTTCTGGATGGCTAACATGGATTTAATCCAGACCGTTCCCGAATTTAATTTATATGAAAATTTCGACAAAATATATACAGGTTCGGACCACCAGCCTCCCCTTTACACAGGTCCCAATTCCGAGGTAAGGGCAAGCATAGTTTCGGAAGGCAGCGAAGTTTTGGGCAAGGTTTACAATTCCATTTTGGGTCCCGATGTAATTGTTGAAGACGGCGCGGTTGTTAAGGATTCCATCCTCATGGAACGTTGCTATGTAGGCAGAAACACGAGAATTGAACGTTGCATCATAGATTCGGAATGCACCATTGGCGACGACGTGGTAATAGGCACGGGCGACAATACCGTAAACGTACACCGCCCCAAAATTTACGACACGGGCATTACCGTAATGGGCGAAAACTCCAGCATTCCCGATAAGGTTGAAATTGGAAAGAACTGCGTAATCTTCGGCAAAACCGAACCCGAAGACTACCAAGACGGCAAACTTGCAAGCGGCGAAAGCATAGTTAAAAAAGTGAACGCGAACGGAGTGAGAGCATGAGAGCAGTTGGAATAATTTTGGCAGGCGGCAAAAGTGAAAGACTGGGCGAACTTACAAGAAACCGTGCAACATCGGCACTTCCTGTGGGAAGCTGTTACCGCGCAATCGACTTTTCACTAAGCAACATGACAAATTCGGGAATGACAAAAGTTGCCATTATAACGCAATACAATTCGCGTTCCTTGCACGACCATTTGTCCAGCTCTAAGTGGTGGGACTTGGGTAGCAAACAAGGCGGAATGTTCGTGTTTTCGCCATATCAGAGCGGCGAAAATTCCATGTGGTTTCGCGGCACGGCAGACGCAATCTTTCAAAATCTAACCTACCTGCGCCGCAGTAACGAGCCTTACGTTGTGATTTCATCAGGCGACTGCGTGTACAAAATGGACTATGACGAAATGATTGCGTACCACGAACGCAAAAACGCCGACATAACCGTTGCGTATCGCCAAGTACCCGACAACGACGATATTCGCCAATACGGCGTAATGGAACTTGACGCGGCGGAACGCCTGACCGACCTTGAAGAAAAACCGCTAGAGCCGCAATCCGATTTGGCGTCCATCGGCGTATATGTAATCTCGCGCCCGCTTCTTATCGAACTTATCGAAACCATCGTTAGCGAAGGCCGCCACGACATCGTGCGCGATTTGCTTTCCCGCTACCGCAAGCGTTTGCGCATTTACGGCTACCGCTACGACGGATACTGGCGCAACCTTGGCAGTATCCATTCCTATTTCGATTGCAATATGGACTTTCTGCGCCGCGATATCCGCAACGATTTCATGGTGCAATCCCCATACATCAAAACCAAACCCAAAGACGAACCCCCCGCAAAATACAACAACATGGCGCAAGTCACAAACTGCCTTGTGGGCAGTGGCGCAATCCTTAACGGCCACGCAAACCGTTCCGTTATCTTCCGCCGCGTTTACACAGGCGAACACTCCAGCGTTTCCAACTCCATTCTCATGGAAGGCACGTATATCGGCAACAACTGCGTTGTTGAACACGCAATCCTCGATAAAGACGTAATTCTTCACAACGGCGCACGCATCATAGGCTCTCCCGAGTCCCCCGCCGTGGTTATCAAGGGGCAGGAGATTAGGGCTTAAACGAATAATTTTTAATGATAAGACCGCACCCAAATTCAAAATCGCGCATTTGCGCGATTTTGAATTTGGGTGCGGTTTATCAGCGGTTGATATTATAGTCTTTCTGTATTTTAGAGTGGGAGTGGACGTAAAATGAACTACATTCGTCAAGTAGTCGGCGGTGACAAATTAGCCAATGTTTTTGATATACCGCAAATGTTCCGAAATAGAAAGGCAGAAGTTATAATTTTGTTTTCGGAGGAACTTTCCGAAGAAACGCCAAAAGCCACCAAACGCCCTATTGGTTTCGCGAAGGGTGCAGAAGTGCCGGATAGCTTTTTTGAGCCATTGCCCGAGGAGGAATTGGAACTATGGGGAATGTAGACTATCTCCTTGATACGCATACATTTCTTTGGGCGGTACGGGGAAGCGATAAATTAAGCGAAACAGCGATAAAGATTATTGAAGATGTAAATGTGAAAGTTTTTGTTTCCGCAGTAAGTGCATACGAAATAATGAACAAGTACCGCATGGGCAAGTTGGCGGAATTTGACGACATAGCAAAAAATTATTTGGACTTCGTGAAAAGACTGGGCGTTGATTCTTTGCCTATCAGTGAGAAACACGCCCATTTTGCAGGCGAATTTGAATGGACGCACCGTGACCCGTTTGACCGATTACTGGCGGCACAGGCTTTTAGCAATAATCTTACGCTTATAACAAGCGATACCGTGTTTGCTGAACTCGCATGGGTGAAGGTGTTGTGGTAGTCCAAAATCCTAAGGAGAATATATATGTACGCAGAAATTTCCCATGACGGTGTGACGGTTGACGGCGAGTTTTATGCGATGGACGAGTTGCCGAGGCTGAAGGTGAAAGAGTTGGTACTTGCGGCAAATGTGCGCAGGACTGTTATTCGTGTTGCGGAGATTGGGGCGAGCGAGCTTTCGCAAGACGGGCAGTGGGCTTTGATAGAGCAGTGTTTTCCGCTGGGGGATATGATGAACGCGGAAACATATGTTTTCGACGGTAGCATTTTTGAAAATGAAAACGGTGCGCGGCGGTTTTTTATGACGGCACTGCCCGTTGACATTTCGGATATGATGGCAAAAGTTGGCGTAGAAATGACGGGCAGTATCCACCGCGTGGCGCGGCTGGACACAGTGGAGCATATTTTGTTCCGACAATATGTGAACGAAGCAAGCGAACCTGTGTTAATCTTCCTCCCGCAAGAGGACGGCATACGCATTCTTCATATCGCAGATAATTTGCCCGTCGGCACGAATTACATAAGCAACGACCCCCTCCACCGAGAAGACCAATTCTCGCGCTTTTACAATTCTCTGCAAGCCCCACCCACAAAAACAATCTTCCCACGCGAGGGTGATTTTGAGTGGTTAAGACTAAGACCTTGGGGCTTCGCCCCAAACCCCACAAGCCTTTAAAAAGGCTTGACCCAAACTTTGACACACGCAATCGCTAATCAGCTACGCAATCTAAAATCGCCGCGAACGCGGCGATTTTAAGTTAAAGTTTTGATGAAACTTTTTCAAAAGTTTCCGGGGTTCGGGGGAGGTGCCGTTCGCGGTAAACCGCTCACTTCATTGCCCCGAGAACTTTATATATTAAACTTATTCTTCCTGTGCATGAAAGCAAATGCCGCCAGAATAACCGCGCCGTTTGCGGCGATTATGGTTAGGTTTGGGGCGATGTTGTAGTCGGGTTCGGCAAGGGCAAGGTTCACCTGCATGATGAATGTGTAGCGGAATACCATTGCGAGGGTTTCGTTTTGGGCGGCAAACTGCGGCCCAAAACCCAGAATAAGGCTAACGGGTACGGAAAGAAATTGTCCGGGCGAAAGCGTAAGCGTGATACCAAGCAAAATGGATACAATTCCGCCGCTTATTCCCAGTATCATGAAGTGAACAAAATTGTGATTCCAGCCGTAGTCGCCAAGCATACCGTTGATTACGGCGTATGGTATAAGCAAAATTGACACAACGATAATGGAACTTGTTGCCGTGCCGATTAAATATTGCCACGGCTTAACGCCTGCCATTGACATAAATCGCAGGTTTGTGGTGGTTCGGTCTTCGTTTACCAGCGCGGACGTCGCGCCTACCAGCGACAGCCCGATAAAAATTATTGTGAACAGTCGCGGTCTTCGTCCTGCGGAAGAAGAACCATAAACGCTATCGCAAACCCAACAAACATCAGCCCCTGCACTATAAGAACAGGCACTTTTATATGGCTTGTAAGTTGCTTTATAAAAATCGCAAGAATGTTATTCATAGTGCCACCCCCGTAAGTTCCAAGAATACGGCTTCAAGGTCGGGGACGGTTTTAAGGGCGTTGCGGCTTTCGCACAACGAAAGCGGCGAGCCTTCCTCAATTATTTCGCCTTGATGCAACAGTGCCACGCGGTCGCAAAGTTTTAACGCCTCGTCCATGTTGTGGGTTGTTAAAAAAATTGTCGCGCCGTTTTCGCGCAGGGTTTGCAGAAGTTTACATATGCCGCGTGCCGTGCCGGGGTCTAACGCGCTGGTTGGCTCGTCCAAAATAAGAAGCTTCGGCTTGTACAAAATGGCGCGGGCAAGGGCAAGCCGCTGTGTCATACCACGCGACAACTTGGAAACCGTCTTGTTAATCGAATCCCCAAGCCCTACGCTCTCCAGCGTTTCTTTCACCCGCTTCAGCGGCAGACCGTAAATCCTTGCATACAGGCTTAAATTATCCGAGCAACTTAAATTCGGATACAGCCCGCCTTGGTCCAGCATAAGCCCAAGTTGCCGTGTTGTTGCCGCAACTTCTGCCGTCCCGCTATCCGCTTCCACCAGTCTTGTCAAAATATTTATAATAGTCGTCTTACCCGCTCCCGACGGCCCAAGCAACGCAAATATCTCCTGCGTTTTTACCTCAAAAGACACGCCCGAAAGCACCGACTTCTCGCCATAATTTTTTACAAGATTTTTTACGTTAATCAATTTTGTTTCCTCCTTAAGACCGCGGGGCTCTGCCCCGCACCCCGGAAACTTTTGAAAAAGTTTCATCAAAACTTTAACCTGAAAACCGCATACGCGGTTTTCAAAGATAGGGTCAAGGGATGAAATCCCTTGTGGGGGGTATTGGGGGCAACGCCCCCAAGGTCTTATCTCTACACTAAAAATCCAAGTACGCGGAAGATGAAAATGAACATCGTCAGGGTGAACGCGGAAAGGGTCATGGTAATCATCAATACGGATGCGCCGATATAGGAATCGCCGCCGAGTTCGGCCTGCATAACGTATGCGCCGACAGCCATTGGCAGTGCGTTCAGAATCATTATTATGGTTAAATCATTGCCGCGGAAACCGAATAAATATGCAACAATGGAGGCGGCTATGGGCATTATGAAAAGTTTTACCACTGTGGAAATTATTACGTATTTGAATTTGCGGTCTACGCCGTGGAAAGTTAGGTTGCCGCCGACGCAAATCATGGCAAGGGGCATAACAAGACCGGCTAGGGAGTTAATTGTGTTTGTGGCAAAAACGGGCAGTTCAAAATCGAGGGTGTTCATTAGGACGTTGAATACAAGACCGAGAACAACACCGATTACAACGGGGTTTTTGACAATGGATTTTATAATGCCAAGGGCGATGGAGCTTGTGTTTTTGGCGTTTGTGTCGTGAACAGCAAACAAGACGGACGCGGTTGCATAGGAGAGGATAAGCAAAACGGAAACGGAAAGGATGCCCTTTGCGTAAATGTTAGGGTCTATGCCGGGGTGGTGAAGCGGCGAAAACATAAGCGCGAAAAGCGGCGGCGCAACAACGGAAAGGCTACTGCGATACGCGCTGTTCACAAAAGACGAAACGGAATCCTTATCCTTCATAAATTTATAAGCCAGCACCCAAGTTGCCAAAAAGAAAAGCACCAGCCACACGGAATTAAAAATCAAAAACCGTGTGTCCAGCACTTCAGATAAATCTGCCCTGTGTATGCTTCTGAAAATGGTTGTAGGAATTGCCACATAAAACACAACTTTGTTGCCCAACGTAATAAAACTGTCGTTTATCATATTTTTCCGCTTTAAAAAAATACCCAACAGCGCAAGCAAAATAAATGGCAGTGTGGTATTTAGGCTTAAAACCATATAATCTAACACGTTAAAGACCCCTCATTATTACTTATTTTTCTACATGGTAAGGGAGTATAGCACAAATTATTTATTTCTGCAAAATTTGCGATTGACAATCCCCACGTTTATTAATATAATCGTTTGCGGTAACTCGTTCCACCCTTCGCCGACTTAGCTCAGTTGGTAGAGCAGCTGATTTGTAATCAGCAGGTCGCCGGTTCGAGTCCGGCAGTCGGCTTTAGGAAATAAAAGGCTTTCGACGGTTTTGTCGGAAGCCTTTTGCGTTGATAAATCAATGCGGAAAGGACACGGTAATGTACACGGTAAAAGCAACGGATGGACGGGCGAAACGCGCCGCGCTTCAAACGCCCCACGGCATAATTGAAACGCCCGTATTTATGAATGTGGCGACGGCGGCGGCGATTAAAGGCGCGTTGTCGGCGGTGGATTTGAAAAACGCGGGCTGTGAGGTCGCGCTGTGCAACACGTATCATTTGCACCTGCGCCCGGGTGAGGGCGTTGTGCGGGACATGGGCGGCTTGCAGAAATTCATGGTATGGGACAGGCCAATTTTGACGGATTCGGGCGGGTTTCAGGTGTTTTCGTTGGGCGCGTTGCGGAAAATCCGCGAAGAGGGCGTTTATTTTTCGTCTCACATAGACGGGCGAAAAATCTTTATGGGGCCCGAGGAGAGCATGGAAATTCAGTCCGCCCTTGGCGCGACAATAGCAATGGCGTTCGATGAATGCCCGCCATTCCCCGCAACCCGCGAATATATGAACGACTCTGTTGCGCGCACAACGCGCTGGCTTTCCCGAAGCGCGGCAAAAATGCAAGAGCTAAACAAAACCGCCGCGCACAAGCAGCTTCTTTTCGGCATAAACCAAGGCGGCATTTATCCCGATATCCGCAAGCAACACGCGAAAGAAATTTCCGAAATGAACCTTGACGGCTATGCCCTTGGCGGTCTTGCCGTGGGCGAACCCGCCGAAGATATGTACAATATATTGGAAGAAACAGTGCCGCACTTGCCCCAAAACAAGCCCACATATTTGATGGGCGTTGGCACACCGCAAAACCTCTTAGAAGCCATAGAGCGCGGCGTAGACTTTTTCGACTGCGTAATGCCCGCGCGAAACGGCCGCCACGGTCACGTTTTCACATCGCAGGGCAAGCTAAACCTATTCAACGCCCGCCACGAGCGCGACGACAGTCCCATAGACCCCGCCTGCAACTGCGAAGTATGCCGCACTTTCAGCCGCGCATACATTCGGCATTTGTTCAAGGCAAAAGAAATGCTTGCCCTGCGCCTTGCCGTCATGCACAATTTATACTTTTACAACGCGCTCATGCGCGAAGCCCGCGCCGCCATTGAAGCAAACAACTTCGCCACATTCAAGCGGGGCAAGCTAGAGTGCTTCCGTTAATTTTGCAAATTGGAAAATATCCAGCGTTTCGCCGCGGGCTTGCGGGTTTATTCCTGCCGCCTCCAATGACGCGGCAAGTTCGGTTTTTCCGCCGCCAATGCCCTCCGAATCCAATGCATTAAGAAGAGTTTTGCGCCGCTTGCCAAAAGCGGCGTGTATTATTTTAAACATCTTTTCCTTGTCTGCGGCAACACGCGGCTCGGGCAAAAGACGCAACTGCACCACGGCAGAGTCCACTCCCGGGCGCGGCATAAAGCAGTTTGTGGGCACGTTTGCCACAAGGGAAACATCAGCGTGGTACTGCACCGCAAGCGTTAGCGACCCGTAATCCTTGTTGCTCGGCGACGCATTCATCCGCGCCGCAACTTCCTTCTGTATCATCACGGTGATAGACTCGAAAGGCAGTCCGCTTTCCAACAGCCTAAAAATAACAGGCGTTGTAATATAGTACGGCAAATTTGCCACAACTTTTATTTTTCGTCCCGCAGGAATAATCTCCGCCAAATCCACGCGAAGGATATCGCCTTGCACTATCGTAAACTTTTCGCCCGTGAACATCACTTGCAGAATAGGCACAAGCTGTTTGTCCAGCTCCACTGCAAGAACACTCGCGCCCGCATTAAGCAACGCCTGTGTCATGCCGCCAATCCCCGGCCCAACCTCCAGCACCAAATCATCCGCGCCAATTTCTGCCGCCGCGATAATCTTGCCCAAAACGTGGCCGTCAATTAGAAAGTGCTGCCCCAGTTTCTTCTTCGCAAGCAAACCATACCGCGCAGAAACCTCTCGTACTCCCGCCGCTGTTGCTAAATTTAGTTCTGTCATTCAGCCCTCCGCATATAATTCAGCCCAAAGCCCACACCAAGAAGCACGAAGAAAACACCTGTAGAGCCGATGGTGGTATCGGTAGCCATGCTGGACATAAAGTAGGCGGTGATACCGCAGAAAAGACCAAGGCGCAAGCCGTAGGAGAAAACGGGTTCGCCCTTGGACTTGATGAGGGAGCGGAAGGTGGTGAAAAGGTAAACGCCGAACAAAGCAAGCAGTGCGATTGCAGAAATACCGCCCGTGGAAATCCATGTTTGCACGATGATATTATGCGCCTTATCCACGATTACATAGGGGGAATTAAAGAAGCGTTGCATGGAAACTATATCGTATTTTGGAAATTCGTTGATGAAGGTATCGGGGCCGTAGCCGATAAATAAAGCGCGAGGGCGGAACATAATCGGGAGCGAGCGCGACCAGATGTAGCCGCGGTTTGAGCCCCAAGTTTCGCGGCCGTAAAAGCCCCACGCGGGGATATCGCGTTGAAGGTCTATGCGCTGAAAGGTGGGCGAAATGCCGTGGATTACTCCGTTTTCGTAGCCCAGTAAGAATGGAAATTCCGTGCGGTGACGGTATAGGAAAATATCCGCGTATTTGTCAATCCGAACCGTGCGATAATCGGGAATTTGAAAACGATACTCTATGGGGCGGTTTTCTTCCAAGGGGAAAACATCGCGGCTAAGCGGCTCTATTTCGTTGCCGTTTGCGTCGCGTACCGTAACCCATCCCAGTATCCCCATCCCGTTTACGGTTAGGCTGAAGATTTCGCCGTCTTCGCCAAGTACGGTCATGGTATTTCCTTCAAAGGCGTAGTCTTGAATTGCGGTTGTATCTGCGCGGATGGCTTGCGCCATGCGGTCGAAAATGGTTATGTCCAGCACAGGCGCAAGTGCCATCATGATACCAACAAGCACCACACCCGCCCCCACAACCGAAGCCGCAATAATTTTCACAGTGCGCCCCGGGCGGCATACAAGGGTCAAAATAAGCGCGAAGGTTGCAACCGCAATGCCCACGTACCCACCCAAAGAGTCGCTTGCAATTACGCCAAGCAACATCAAAACGCCGCCTGTAAGCAGTGCCGCTTTTGCATATTTTTTTCCGCTGTACGTAATCCCCGCAAGAAGCAACACCGGGCTTACCATTGCCGTATATTTTCCAAAAGTGTTCGGGTTAAACAGTGTGCCGTGCGCCATGTTAAACACAGGATTAATTTGCGAACGGCGCGGCACAAGTTCGCCGTCAATCATAACAAGCTCCGACATTTGCGCGTCGCCCACGGTGATAAGCCAGCGCGAAAAATCTGTAGAGAAAAAGTCGCGCCCCGTCCATTCCAGCGCGCCCTGTCCCAAAAACCTAAACTGGCTAACGCCAATCAAACCCATTATAATAGAAGAAAACGCCAGCCCAAAAAGAATCAGCTTCGCATTATCCAAGTCCTTCACAAAATACATTGCCGCGAAAAACACCACAAAATACGCCAGCCACATTAAAGCACCTTCGCCCCGCGCATACGTACCGAACCACGACGTAAACGTATACGGCGAAAGCACTGCGGAAATAATTACAAACACAAGATACACCAGCGAAATAAAAACAGGCGGCCGTCTGAAAAACTCTTTATAATCGGGCATCTTTCCGCTTGTAATCCAATCGCCGACGCACACAAAAGCAATAACGCCCGCGGCCACATACACAAAAAGCCCTTTCCAATACGTAAACATATCCAGATAAAACCCACCGGGAAAATCCCTCGCAGGGAAATACGGCACAAGCTCCGGCGGCAACGGACGCCACACAAACCGCACAATCAGCGGCATAATTGCCACTACCGCCACAAGCATTACCGCAGATACAATTTCAACAAAAGACTTTTTTTTCATATGCAACTCCTTAAAGATTTAAAGATTAAGACCGCGGGGACTCCGTCCCCACTCCCCCTGCAAGGGATTTCATCCCTTGACCCTATCTTTGAAAACCGCGTACGCGGTTTTCAGGTTAAAGTTTTGATGAAACTTTTTCAAAAGTTTCCGGGGTTTGGGGCAGAGCCCCAAGGTCTTAGATTTTTTCTTAGCGATTATACCACCCGAGGTGAAAAAATGCGAATTTTTGGGAAACAGTTGTTGTTGTATTTGTGTACGCTGGTTGTAAGTTTTACTGTGCTGGGTGTTGTGCTGTCAAGGGGGGTGCGGAATTTTCTGGCGGAGCAGAGGGCGGCAGAGCTTGGGAATTTGGCGCGGCGTGTTGCGGTTTCTATGGAGAATTTTTCGGAGTACGGGATATTTAATTTGCACTTGCTGGGGCGGGAGATTCAGAATATTCATATGTATACGGATGCTACCGTGATTATTTTGGACGCGGATTTTAATGTGTTTGTGGCATATGGTTTGCCCGAAGGGGCGGTTGCGCAGATTTATGCGGCGGAACTTGCGCCCGTTATGTACGGGGAGACGGTGACAGTTTTTGGAACGTCTAATAATCCGTCGCTTGCGCCGCTTTTGGTGGTTGCAGAACCGTTTTGGCTGGGCGGCGAGGTTGCGGGCGCGGCGTTGGTTGGCGTTTCCATGGCGGCGTTGGACGCGGCGGTTTTCGAGATGCATCGGCTGGTGATTGCCGCTCTGATTTTTGCCGCCGTCTTGGCGTTTGCACTGCACTTTTTCTCCAGCGGCGCGATTAAAAACAGCGAAACAGCAAAAAATTTGCGGGAACAAGAGCGTCTGCAAAATACATTTATCGCAAACCTTTCCCACGATATCCGCTCGCCGCTAACGTCCATGCGCGGCTTCCTTACGGCAATTGAAGACGGCACAATCGGCGCGGAAGAACAGCCCCATTACATCCGCATAATTCTGGACGAATCCGAACGGCTTATCAAACTCTCCAACGATATTCTGGACATACAAAAAAATCGCGAAGTCGCGCTGGAAAAATCGGTTTTTGATATCAACGATGTAATCCGCAAAACCATCATCGGCTTTTCGCGCCGCGTTTTGGAAAAACGACTTATGGTCACAAGCAACTTCGCAAACCCCACAGACATGGTAGAAGCCGATGAAGAAAAAATACAGCGCGTACTATACAATTTGCTGGACAACGCCGTAAAGTTCACCCCCGAAGACGGCGAAATAACCATAGAAACCACCAAGGCAAAAAACAAAGTAACCGTTTCCGTCTCCGACAACGGCCGCGGCATGACAGCCGAAGAACAAAAATATATCTTCGACCGCTTCTACAAAGGCGACCCCTCCCGCGGCGAAGACAAAATGGGCAGCGGACTGGGTCTATCCATAGTAAAAACCTTCATCCGCGCCCACAACGAAACCCTCACCACCGAAAGCGCACCCGCCAAAGGCAGCGTTTTTACGTTCACACTGCCCGTATCGCATTCATAAGTTCTCGGATAAGTTCTCGGGGACGCTGTCCCCGAACCCCTGCAAACTTTTTGAAAAAAGTTTGAACAAAAACTTTAAATTTTGACTAGCGATAAGCTATCCAACGCAACTCAAAAACCCGCGCGAATTGCGCGGGTTTTTCGTTAAAGTTTTGATGAAACTTTTTCAAAAGTTTCCGGGGTTCGGGGCAGAGCCCCGAGGTCTTTTCCCCGAGGTTTTTTACTTATGCGCGATAATCGAAGGCTGAATCTGCCTGCCCTCCAGCGCGTGTGCCAAGGCTTCTTCAAGGAGGGAGAGGTCGGCGGTCATGCTGGCGGGTTTTTTTGTTGGATTGTCTTGCCCGAAGGGGACGAAGAAGAAGTTTTTTGTGTTGTAAAGTTTGGTGATGTTCATGCCGTTCATGCCTAATGCGTCGTTGGAGAAAAGGGCAAGGAGGACGGGGCTTCCGTTGCGAAGGGTCGCCTTGGTTGCCAGAAGAACAGGCCCGTCTGAAATGCCGTTGGCGAGTTTGGCAATGGTGTTGCCCGTGGCGGGCGCGATTATCATGGTGTCCATGGGGTTGTCGGGGCCGAAGGTTTCGGCTTCGTTTATTGTGCTTATCGGCTTGTTGCCTGTGATTTCTTCAAGTGTTTTTAAGAATGTGTCTTTGTCGTGAAAACGGGAACTGTGCTCGAACACGTTTTCGGAAACTACGGGGAAAATGTCTGCCCCCTGTGCCTTTAGTTTTTTCAGCGGCTCTATTATTTCCAAAATGGTGCAGTACGAGCCTGTGATTCCAAATCCTATTTTTTTGCCTTCAAGTTTCATTTTCGTTTCCTCCCCTGCAATACGCGGTGTATATATTCGCCCAGAATTTCGCCTGCCGTTTTTGCCGCAAACTTGCCGGGGATGCCGGGTAAAAGTGCGGATTTTTCGTTAAGTTTTTTTGCGTATTCGATATCAAAACCATATGGGCTTGACGCGATATCTATCATCATTGCGTTGTCTGTTTTGTGCAATGATTTGTTGCACAAAAGCCGTGTTGGTACGGTGTTTATTATTACGTCAAATACCGTTTTTTCAAAAAGTTGTGGCAGATAAATAGGAACTATGCCGTCTTTGCGTGCCGCGTCTTCTTTGGCGGTGTTGCGCACAACGGTGTACACTTTTGCGTCCAAGCCTTTTAGCCGCTTGCACAAATCGCTTCCGCAAATTCCGTAGCCTATTACAAGAATGCGACTGTTCGCAATAGTTTCGTTGCGGTTTGCTATAAGATACGCAATCACGCCTTCGCTGGTTGGTACGGCATTTTTTTCCGCAACACATTTTTCTTCTATCATTGCGTGGTATTCCAGCCCGTGTTTTTCGCATTCGGCGGCCAGTTTTGCGTTGCTTACCCCCGTAAAAACAGGCGTTCCTTTTTCCAGCCCCGCAAAAAAGCCGCCGTCATATTCGCAAAAATTCACGTCGCCTTTAAACGGAAAAATAATAAAATCCGAGCCTTTATCTGCATCAAAAGTGTATCCGCTATTTTTTAGATAGTTTTCGCAATGGTCGTAACGCGCATCATCTTTCAAAATAATCCCGTTCATGCGATTGCTCCCCACACCCTTTTTTGTATCCTATGCGAACACGCAGTAACTTGTCACAGCATATAAATGTTTTATAGCGCAAAAAAGGAATGATAACCATGATAAAACATATGTTTGCAGGCGCGATAACGCCAAACGGTTTTGTAGATTTTTTTTCGCACATAATGCCCGCGGAGAAAGCCAAAACGCGATATTTGTTGAAGGGTTCGTCGGGTTCGGGCAAAAGCACATTTATGAAGAAAATCGCGGCAGAATTTGAAGCCGCGGGCATAGCAACAGAACACTTCCATTGCTCCAACGACCCAGAAAGCCTTGACGCGCTTGCCGTCCCGCAAAACGGACTATGCATCACAGACGCAACCGCGCCCCATTCCCACGACCCGCAATTTCCCGCCGTGATTGACAAAATAATAGACTTTGCAAATTTTTTGGACGCGCAAAAACTAGCCCCTCATCTTAACGAATTAAAATCCCTAACCCACGCCAAGAAGCTTCAAAACGAAAAAACCGCCGCATATTTGGCGGCGGCGGGAATCCTTTATCTTGCGGAAAATAAAGCTTCCGACAGCGCGACAGAAAAACATCACCTACACGAACACGTTACCGAGTGGCTGAAACGCCTTTCCATCCACAACACATTTGAACCCTTCGGCACAGACCGAAAACTCTTCCTAAGTGCCGTAACCCCCGACGGATATGTAAACTTTGCCGCAGACTATTTTGCCGACTGCAAGTTGCAGTGCCTGTTTCAGAAATTCGGCACGGCTTCCCACTGCTTCCTCGCAGAACTAAAAAACCGCGTAAACGCGGCAGGCTTCAACACCGAAAGCTTCCACAACCCCATTGCCCCCGAACGGCTGGACTATCTTCATCTGCCCCAACTAAAAATCGCTTTCTCCGCCACAACGGGCAACCTCCCCTCCGCCGAACCATTCAATGCGGTTCTTTCCGCCGCGATAAATTCCATGCGCCAATCAAAAATACACCACGCCAAGCTGGAAGAAATCTACGCCAACGCAATGGATTTTAACGGCGTTGAACGGATAGTAATTTAAGGTGTGTTTGAAAACACGTAATAAAAACCGCGCATTCGAGAGTGCTGGCATAAAACAGGTTTCATAAAACCCCTAAAATTAAAGGAAATCAGCCAAGCCAAGGGACTCTATCAAGGCGACAAAAGTCGCCTTTTCCTACGAAAGTTTGAAAAAAGACTTTTGCCTGCACTTCTCCCCAACAGAACCATTGTTATGGACAGGGCTTCTTTTCACAGGAATAGCCGGCTTGCTCCGCTTGCAGAAAAGTTTAGACACAGAATTGTATTTCTCTCACCTTACAGCCCGGAGCTTAACGACATCGAACCCGTTTGGTCTTGGCTGAAAAATCGGCTTCGCAAGGTTCTTCCTTATTTTGATGATTTCGATTCCGCTTTGGAAGACTGTTTTAAGGTTGTTTGAGTATATCACCAGTACTTCCTATCCAGTCCGCGATAGGAAATCGCTTCTGCCATATGTTCGGCGGTGATATCATGGGAGTCGGCGAGGTCTGCGATGGTGCGGGAGATTTTCAGAATTTTGTGATATGCGCGGGCGGAGAGAGCCATGGTATCGAAAACGGATTTCAGAAGGTCTTGCGCCTCCTTGCATGGCTTACAGTGTTTTTTTATCAACGCCGCGCTCATTTTTGCATTGAAGCGGATGCCCGTTGCCTTTGGGTCGTTGGCGAAGCGGAATTGCTGGCGGGTGCGGGCGTTTTCTACGCGGGCTTTTATTGCGGCGGAATTTTCGGCGGGGGTTTGGGGGGCTTGCAAGTCTGTGTAATCTACGGGGGTTGCTTCAACTTGAATGTCTATTCTGTCCAGCAACGGGCCGGAGATTTTTTCTAGGTAGCGCGAAATTTCTGCGTCGGAACAGGAACAGCGTTTGGTTCCCAAATAGCCGCAGGGGCATGGATTCATTGCCGCAAGCAGAAGAAAAACGCTGGGGTACGTCGAGACGCCGTTTGCCCGTGTTATGGTAATCTGCCCGTCTTCCAGCGGCTGGCGCAGAGTTTCCAGTGCCTTTTTTTGAAATTCGGGAAGCTCGTCCAAGAACAGAACGCCGTTGTGGGCAAGGGAAATTTCACCGGGGGACGGAATGCGACCGCCGCCCGTTAGCGAAATATGTGACGCAGTATGGTGCGGCGTGCGAAAAGGGCGTTGCGCCATAAGCAAGTTTTTTTGGTTTAACAGCCCCGCAATGCTGTAAATTTTTGTGATTTCCATGCTTTCGTCCATGGACAGGTTTGGCAGAATGGTTGGCATTCGCCGCGCAAGCATGGTTTTTCCCGCACCGGGCGTACCAATCATCAGCGCGTTGTGATACCCCGCGGCCGCTATTTCCAATGCGCGTTTTACATATGTTTGCCCCGCTACGTCTGAAAAATCTACGTCGTATGTACTTCCTTCGCCGCCGAAAAATTCTGTTGTATTAATATGAAGCGGCTCGATTGGTGTGCCTGTAAAATGCTGAACAAGCTGTGTTATATGCGTCACGGGATAAACCGTCGCGCCCTCCACCAACGCCGCTTCCGCCGCGTTTTCCGCACTAACAAAAAAAGCCGACGCACCGCCCGCTTTAGCTTCCATTACCATTGGCAAAATTCCGTTTACGGGCCGCAACGCTCCGTCCAAAGAGAGTTCCCCCGCGAAAAACGAATTGTCCGTTTCAGCCTGTTTTATTAGACCCATACACATTAAAATTCCGACCGCCATCGGCAAATCAAATGCCGGCCCCGATTTTTTTATGTCCGCAGGCGCAAGGTTTACCGTAATCCGCTTCACCGGAAAACTGTACCCCGCATTACGAATTGCCGCACGTATGCGCTCCCGCGATTCCTTCACGGCAGAGTCAGGCAGTCCCACAATGTCGAAGACGGGCAGTCCGCTGGAGAGGTCAACCTCTACATCCACGTGTCGGCTTTCCACGCCAAAAACCGCTCCGCTTGTTACCCGCACGAACATCCGACCACTCCCGATTTCTTCGCAAAATTTTACATGATTATACTTTTTCCTGCATATGTTTGCAATACTTAAAGCTTGCAATTCTAAAAGAATTTTAAGTTATTTCCTCTCCGTGGCTTGCGTCAAAAAATGGACATATTGTATAATAGTTCAAAATGTACTGATACGAGGTGTATCATGGCAATTAGCCCGCAACAAGCAAAATCAACAAATAACGTGAAAAGTTGGGGGGCTTTTTGGCACATTGATATTTTGGATTTACTTAACGGCAAAGGGCTTAACGTGACAAAAAAAGTGTCGCAAAAAGAGCTTGCTGTGTTTTGCCGTAATGCGGCGTTTCTTTTGGGTGCGGGTTATCCCATTAAAAAAGCGTTGCCGCTTTTGGCAGAACAGTCGTCGTCGCGGGTGCTTTGCGCGGCGGTTTCGGATGTACATACTTTGATTTTGCAGGGCGAAAGTTTTTCAAATGCGTTACGGACGGCAGGTGTTTTTCCGCCGTTTATGTGCGGATATGTTGCAATTGGAGAGCGTACTTCAAGCTTGCCGCAGGTGTGCGTTCGCCTTGCAGATTACTTTGAAACACGCGCCGAAACGCGGGAAGAATTTGCCGCCGCAATGATTTACCCTGCGATGGTTTCCGTGCTGATGTTGGCGGTTGTTGTGTTGGCGGTTGTGCTTGTTTTGCCGGGGTATGCGCGGATTTTTGCGTCGTCGGGTGTGGACTTGCCGTTTGCCACGGCTGTATTGCTTTCGTTTTCGGATTTCCTTGCCGCAAACACACTTGTTGTGATTTTCGGTTTTTTTGCAACAGTTTGTGCAATGAAGGTTTTTTTTCAAACCAAAACGGGACAAACTGTTTCTATGTTTTTCAAAATTCGCATTCCTATTTGGCGGCACAATACTAATTGCAATATCGCGCAGGTGTTATCGCTTTTGCTTTCGTCAGGGCTGAGCATTTCCGAGTCCGTACCCATGTGCGCAGAAATCACAGGCAACACTTCGGTTAAAAATGATTTGGGCAAGCTTTCCGCGGCGGTTAATTCCGGTGCGGATTTTTTTGTTGCGCTGGAAAAAATCTCGTATATCAACCCGCTAATGGTTTCGCTTGTGCGGGTTGGTGAAACCACAGGCTCGCTTCCACAGACGATGGAAAAATGCAACACCTATCTTGAACACGCTTACAGGCGCGAAATCCGCCGCATAAATAAACTAATCACCCCCGTTTTAACCCTTGTAATAGGCGCGATTCTTGCGGCGGTGATGCTGGCGATTATTCTGCCAACATTTGAACTGGCTACGGCTATGTAAAATTTGAACAAAGACCGTGGGGCAATGAAGTGAGCAGTTTACTGCGAACGGCTCTGCCCCACACCCCGGAAACTTTTGAAAAAGTTTCATCAAAACTTTAACTTTTGGAGGTTGTATTTATGAAAAAATGTGGCGGATTGACATTGATGGAACTCACTATTGTACTTGCAATTCTTGCGATTATTGCAGGCATTTTGATACCCGTTTTTATGCTTACAACCGAACGGGCGCGGCTTCGCGGCGATATCAGTTCCGCAAGGGTGATTCAAAACGCGATTGAAATTTATGTTGCGGAGAGGGGGTCTACCGCGATAATGAGCAGCAACGATGTAAACGCAATCGTAGCGCGGCTTGCGGATTTGGGACACATAAATCCCCGCAACACAAGCATTCAAACCGCCGGCGAAACTTGGACGGCAACATGGGTGCGCCACAATCACCCCGACTACGGTCGCATTGTTATGGTAGACATATCCGCCGCCCCCGACGAAATCCATCGCGCCTACGCTTCCCTCCCACCCGCCGAACAGGCATATGTACTTGGCGGCGATAGGAACAGATAGGTTTTTTATTCTTGTTGACGAGGTGTGATTACTTGGTTACAATATGGATATAATAATCCTAGGGTGAACATTCTTTGAAAGGGGATGTTCGCTTTGGGTATGTATGCAAGCTGGGACGGTTTCTCGGCTAAACCCATTGTTAAATTGCTTTAACGTAGGAAAGTAACCGTTGACCTTACCACAGGGCGGTTACTTTTTCCTTTTATACGTCAACCACGCTAAAATTAGCAGCGCGATGTTTATAAGCAAATAAACCGCTTCAAACAATGACATATGCATCACCTCCCTTCTATTTGATGCTGTAAGTTAGAAAGGAAGGTTCAGCGGGAAACCGCCACACAGCTTGCTTTTTTATTTTACATATTGTGTCGCGAGAATGCAACCACACCCGCCCTTGACGCGGGGCGCATTTTGTAGTACCTTCCATATAGGAAACCACCATGGAAGGCGGAGTTTAAATGAATAAAACACAAGCGTGTCAAGCACCCACAGGAAACCAAAACGGCGGGGGGCTTGGCACTTTTTCGTTTGTAAAGATGCACGGTTGCGGAAACGACTATGTGTACTTCGATTGCTTTGAAGCGGAACTGCCTGAGCCGGAAAGTCTTGCGCGAAGGTTATCTGACAGGCACAAAGGGATTGGCAGTGACGGTATTGTGTTGATTCTGCCGTCGGAAAAAGCGGACGCGACAATGAGAATGTTTAACGCGGACGGTAGCGAAAGCGGAATGTGCGGCAATGCTATTCGTTGCGTGGGCAAGTATATGTACGAAAGCGGGCGGGCGGCAAAACCGCATTTGGAAATTGAAACGGGAAGCGGCGTGAAGTTGCTGGAGCTGGTTGTTATGGACGGGGTGGTGAACTCTGTGCGTGTTGATATGGGGCCTGCGTATCTGAAGCCGTCGGAAATTCCCGTTGACCTTGTGGGCGAAAGTATCATTGGGCGCAGTGTGAAAATCGAGGGGCAAATATATGAAATCACCTGTGTGAACATGGGCAACCCCCACGCGGTAATTTTTCACGACGATATAGACCAGTTCGACCTGCCCGTTGTGGGGCCGCTGGTTGAATGCGCAAAGATTTTCCCAAAACGAGTGAACTTTGAAGTTGCACATATTGTAAGCAGAAATAATATCCGAATGCGCGTATGGGAGCGCGGAAGCGGCGAGACCATGGCGTGCGGAACGGGTGCGTGTGCGGTTGCCGTTGCGGCGGTTTTAATGGGCTACTGCGACAAAGATACAGACATCCAAGTCCAGCTTAAAGGCGGCGTTTTAACCGTAAAGTACACAGACGATACGGTTTATATGACAGGCGGTTGCGAAAAAGTATTCGATGGGACAGTGGCGATATGAAAAAAGAAGTGGTGATTGTCTTAGATTTTGGCGGAAAACACAAAGAACTGATTGCCAGAATGGTTCGCGGTTTAAGCGTGTACGCAGAGATTTTGCCCGGTAATGTTGCGGCGGAAAAAATCCGCGAAATAGCCCCCATAGGCATAATTGCAACGGGCGACCCGAAAGCCGAAATGCCCGCCATAAACTGCCCCAAACTTCTACCCGCCGAATCGGACGCCATCTTGCGCGAAAAAGACGGGCGCGAAATTCTAAACAACTTCCTATTTAATATCTGCAAAGCCAAGGGCGAATACAAACTGCGCGATTATATCGCAACGCAGGTAAAACTAATCCGCCAAACCGTGGGCACGCAAAAGGTTCTACTCGCGCTGTCGGGCGGGGTGGATTCCTCTGTGTGCACCGCGCTTCTTGCGAAAGCCATCCCCGAACAACTAACCTGCATTTTCGTAGACCACGGGCTAATGCGCCTTAACGAAGGCGACGAAATCGAAGCCGCGTTTTCCAACCGCAACTTGAATTTCATCCGCGTAAACGCAGAAGAGCGTTTTCTTGCGAAACTAAAAGGCGTGGTAGACCCCGAGAAAAAACGCAAAATCATAGGCGAAGAGTTTATCCGCGTTTTTGAAGAAGAAGCGAAAAAACTCGGGCAAATCCCATTTCTTGCGCAAGGCACAATCTATCCCGATATCGTGGAATCGGGCGGGCAGTACGGCACAACAATAAAAAGCCACCACAATGTTGGCGGCTTGCCCGAAAACCTAGACTTCAAACAGCTTGTAGAGCCGCTTTCCATGCTCTTCAAAAACGAGGTGCGCGATATTGGGCGGCGTTTGCGCCTACCCGCCGCATTGGTGAACCGCCAGCCGTTCCCCGGCCCCGGTCTTGCCGTGCGCGTGATAGGCGAAATCACCAAGGAAAAACTGGACGTTCTGCGTCAAGCAGACGCCATTTTCCGCGAAGAAATAGACAAACTACGCACACGCCCAAGCCAATATTTCGCCATCCTCACAGACTCTCTTTCCGTCGGAATAAAGGGTGACACCCGCACCTACGACCCCGTAATAGCACTCCGCGCCGTAAAAACCGACGACTTCATGACCTGCACCGCAACCCGCATTCCCTACCCCACCCTAGAACGCGCCGTATCCCGCATCACCGCAGAAATCCCTGCGGTAAGCCGCGTCGTATACGATGTTACTTCCAAGCCGCCGGGTACGGTGGAGTGGTTGTAAGTTTTTAAGACCGCGGGGGCGTTGCCCCCGCACCCCCACAAGCCTTTAAAAAGGCTTGACCCAAATTTTAATATGGACTAGCGGTAATCCACGCCGAAATTCCAAAATCGCGCGTATGCGCGATTTTGAGTTAAAGTTTTTTGTCGAACTTTTTTTCAAAAAAGTTCGTGGGGTTCGGGGCGAAGTCCCGAGAACTTATACAAATAGGAGGCATATGTATGAACGCAACTGCCACAAAAAACCGTAAATTGGAGCTGCCGAATTATACACGCGGTGAAGAGCTTTTTAATATGATAACGCATATTGTGGGCGGCGGACTGGGGCTTGTCGCGCTGTTGGCGTGTGTGATTGTCGCGGCGTTTAACCAGAATGTGATGGGCATTGTAAGTGGGGCGATATATGGTTTTTGTGTGATATTGCTGTTTACTATGTCAAGTATTTATCATGGGTTGAATATTGGTACGCCAAAGCGGGTTTTCCGCATTTTAGACCACTGTACTATTTACATTTTGATAGCGGGAACGTATACGCCTATCGTGCTGACGCAGTTTCGCACGGTGTATCCTGTGGACGCGTGGGTTATGTTTGGGATATTGTGGGGGCTTGCCGCCATTGGTGTTACGCTAACGGCAATTGATAGGAGCAGGTTTAAATATTTTGCATTGTCGTGCTATTTGGGCATGGGCTGGATGGCTATTTTCCGCATTAATCAACTTGTGGAAGTGCTCGGCGTTCCGTTCTTCATTTTAATTTTGCTTGGCGGAATTTTGTATACCATGGGCGTTATTTTTTACGCGATTGGTAAGAAAAAGAAGTATATGCATTCGGTTTTTCACCTGTTTGTGAACGCGGCATCCATTTTACATTCCGTAGCGATTGCCGTTTTTGTAATGCCGATTGCGTAAATGAATTTCCAAGAGGAGGAAAAATGACAGCCACAAAATCAACTTTGAATGTTAATATAGCGGAACGGCAAATACCGTTTCAGCCTGAGCCCGGGCTTTCTCTTGATGAGCAGCTGATTGTTGCACTCAAAAAAAGCAACCCCAAAAGAGTCAAGCTGGAGGCAGACGAAAACGGCAGCTTGATTATCGACAAAGAAAAACACCCCGACCTTTATGATTGGGCGGTAAATGGTTAATGCAACCTTTTGACTTGTTCATAACCCACCTTTCTTGGGGTGAAGACGGCAAATGCCGCCCTGTATTGGTGTATGTAATTGATGGGGATGAGGTTGGAATTTTTCAAATAACAACGCAGTATGGAAGCAAAAGTGAACACATACGCGCAAAGTATTTCGAGATAAAGGATTGGGCTGAAGCCGGACTTGATAGGTTGTCATATGTAGATACCGGAACACTTATTGATATTCCGGTGGCTCAGCTTAGTGGCAAAACGCCTATCGGCAAACTTACGGAGACTGATAAACAGCGGTTTCTTGATTTTTTGCCATACTAACTACCCGGAAGGTCTAAACCCCTTAATAATTTCCGCAACAGCTTCAAAATCGCTGTGGAGTAGCTTTGCCTCGATATCTGCGAGGAGGGTGTTGGTATTTGCAGACCATGTTTCTTGCCGCAGTAGTTTCATTGCGGCGGCGGCATCTTTTTTGTTGTACATATCGCAAGCGGTTTCGATTATTTTAAGCTGTTCTGCAAGCATTTCGGGGTTGGAGTCTACATATTCCATGCCGGAGTCGTCGAGTTCGGGCGGCGGGGTCATTTCTTCGATTAAGGCGTATACGGATTTTATAAAATCGGGTGCTTGGGAAAGTATCTTTTGGATATCTTTTTCGTTTGCGGCATCTTCCAGCGTTTTTGCGGTTTCGGAGAGGATGTATTTTTGGATGTTGGCAAGCGCGCTTTTCATGCCGTGGGCCTGAATTGCAAAGGGGCGAATTTCTGCGGGGGTGGGGTTTTTAAGCGACACAAAGGAATCCATTATGTCCATTGCTTTTTTTGCGTCGCGAATAAATGAATGTGCAATTCGTTCGCTTAAAACCGAGTCGGAGGCGGAAAGCTGTGTGCCGGACGCCAAAGACTTTGCGGCTTCAATTACCTCGGGCGATTGCGTGTCTCGCACGTGCTGTATAAGTTGGGCGTTTAGCTGGTAAAGGTCTATGGGTTTTGCGATAAAGCCTGAAAAACCGTTGTTCATAAACAGTTCCATCGCGCCTTTTATCGTGTTTGCCGTGAGGGCGACAATGGGCTGAGTATATCCCATTTCGCGCAGAATTTTTGTGGCTTCTATGCCGTCCATTTCGGGCATCATATGATCCATAAAAATGACATCGTAAACCGCGCCGCCTTTTACTTTTTCGATTGCTTCCTTGCCGCTTGAAACCGTTTCAAATTGAATTTGATAGGGGATAAGATAACCTTCGATTACATACAGGTTGGACTCTATATCGTCTACCGCCAAAACTTTGCCGTATGGCATAGGCTCTGCAACCAAACGGGTTTTTTTGTCCGTGCCGACGGCTTTCATGTTTTTCAGATTTTCAATAGATTCTTTATCCAGCACAATAGTGCCGCTTACTTTTTGCGGAAGCGTTATTGTGAAAACAGAACCTTCGCCAACAGTGCTTTCCACTTTGATTTTTCCGTTCATCATGGCGATAAGCTGGCGGGCTATGCTCATGCCAAGACCCGTGCCTTCGATAGAGCGGTTTGCTTCAACGTTGAAGCGCGTGTATTCGGATTCAAACATCTTTGCTATTTCTTCAGGCGTAAGCCCTTGCCCTGTGTCTGTTACGGTGAAAACAAGGGAAATTTCGTTGCCGTCTTTTACCGTGCCAACCTTGCCCACGGAAAGCGTAACCGTTCCTTTTTCCGTATATTTAAACGCGTTGGAAAGAAAATTATTTAAAACCTGTTTAATGCGAAGTTCGTCACCGATTAGCGTGGCGGGCAAATTTTCGTTTACCTCAAGCTTAAATTCGATACCCTTGTCGCCCATGTTTGCAATATTCAGCATAATTGTATCCATAAGCGCGCGCGAAACATCATATACTGCGGGTACAATTTCCATTTTGCCCGCTTCCACCTTGGACATATCCAAGATATCGTTGATTACCGCCAACAGCAACTTGGACGAGCTGTGAATACGCAAAAAAGCCTCCTCCGTCTCGCGGGGGTGGTTTGCTTTAAGCAGTTCGATTTCGGCAATGCCCAGTACAGCGTTCATTGGCGTTCGTATTTCGTGGCTCATGCGGGCAAGAAATTGCGTTTTTGCGCGGTTTTCTTCCTCTGCGGTTTCGCGCAGTTGCTCTTCGCGTTTGGTAATTTGCGACGCTTCTTTTTCCTTCGTGGTTGCCCGTTCCACCTCGCTTAAAAGAAGCGCGGTTCCGCCCACCCCCGCAAACGCAAACATAAACGAAACAATACTTACCAGCCTGTTAAAAAAATTTGCGGTGCGATAGGAAGAATAAACCCGCTCTTGCATTTCTGCCATCATGTACTCGTGCTGTTGCTCGTAGCCCGCAACCCTTGGTGCAACATTAAGCCTGTGACGTGCTTCGTGCGCTGCGTTCATTTCCGTAATAGAATTATTCGACATTGCCATAAACGCCACATTCAGCATCGCAAAACAGGCATACACGGCAATGAGTACCTTTATAATGGTTGTAATCTGCACAGCCATGCCCCTTCCTTGCGAAGATATGTAAAAGATAGACCGCCATAGTCTATCATATGGTTGCACAAGTAAGCAACAGGGAATAAGTTTATTTTAGTGACTTCATACAAAAATCTGCCGCGGATTGTATGAAATTGAGAACATCGTCCCATGACAGGAAGCGATAGATTTTCACAAGCGGTGCGGATTTTGCGTTTTGGAAGTGTTCGTGAAGGAGATTTTGTTGGATGGCATGGGTCTCGCTTGCGAAGATGATGCCCGCTATTTCTTCGGGTATCGCTTTTTCTAAGAGAGCCAAGATTTCTGAAATGCCGTGAAATTCCAAAAACAGACGCGTGTCCAAGTTTCGCAAATCTTTGTAGTAGTCGCTGGTGTATCCCTTTGCGGCTTCTTCGGGATGGTTTGTGCGGAAATTATCCCAAAGCGTTTTATTATTGTAAATGTCTGTGAGAACATGGACGGCATAACCTTCCGCAAACGGGTTGTCGGGATTTTCCCGCAGAAATTCTTTTACACATTCCACCCAGCCGTCATTGTCGGTAACTTGCCCCCAACGCTCATCGCTAACGGGACACAAATGCGTAATTTTTTTCGCAGGCCCGATGTTAGACATCGCCGCGCCCTGAAACTCTGCACGGTAATGTATCGCGTCCGGCGCAATCGAACCCAAAATAAATTGTGCCGCACTTTGTCCTTCCATGCCCCGCGCTTCGATAATCTTCCACGCCACGCACAAATGTGTCAACGGAAACGCCATGGTTGACCTCCTTTGTAATGATGATAAAATAATGATGGGGCTTCGCCCCACACCCCACGAACTTTTTTGAAAAAAAGTTCGACAAAAAACTTTAACATGGACTAGCAATGCACTAAACTACGTCATATTTCTGAAACCGCGCAAATGCGCGGTTTCAAGTTAAAGTTTTGATGAAACTTTTTCAAAAGTTTCCCGGGGGTTCGGGGCAGAGCCCCGAGGTTTTCCAATACATATCCCGAAGGAGTGTTGCAAATGCCATATACCGCATTATACCGCAAAAAGCGTCCGCGTACATTCAAAGAAATTGTTGGGCAGCCGCATATTAAAAGAGCGTTGATTAATCAGCTTGCGGCGGGACAGGTTAGTCATGCGTATTTGTTTTGCGGAACAAGGGGAACGGGCAAAACTTCGGCGGCAAAAATTTTCGCAAGGGCGGTGAATTGTCTTGCGCCGCAGGAAGGCGAGCCGTGCAACGAATGCGAGTTGTGCGTGAATATTCTGGCGGAACGCTGTTTGGACGTGGCGGAAATTGACGCGGCATCAAATAACGGTGTGGAAAATATCCGCGACCTGCGTGACGAGGTAAAGTATCTGCCCAATATGGGGCGGTACAAAGTGTATATTGTGGACGAGGTTCATATGCTTTCCACCAGTGCGTTTAACGCATTGCTGAAAACGCTGGAAGAACCGCCCGCCCATGTGATTTTCATTTTGGCTACGACAGACCCGCAAAAAATACCCGCAACAATTTTGTCACGGTGTCAGCGATATGATTTTAGACGGATTTCTGCGGAGCAAATGGTGGGCGCGTTGCGGGGGTACTTGCAAAGTGAGGGCGTGGCTTTTGAGGATGACGCGCTGGATTATATCGCATATCATTCGGACGGGGCAATGCGTGACGCGCTAAGCCTTCTTGACCAGTGCATAAGCACGGAAGACGCGCTTACGGTGGAAAAAGTGCGCGACTTGTTGGGCGCGGTAGACAAGGCGCGGCTGTTTGAATTCACGGACGCCCTAGCGGCGCAGAACACGGCGCAAATCATAGAAATAATTTCAACCGCCATGAATGACGGGCGAGACGTGGGGCAATTTGCCGCCGACCTTGTGCGGCATTTCCGTGACGTTTTGGTTGCGGGGCTAACCGACGGCGGCGAGTTTTCTGCCCAAGCCGCCGCAAAATTTAAGGAACAGGCTGCGCGTATTCCGCAGGAATTGCTAATGCGGTATATCGTTGCGTTTTCGGAGGTTCAGCGCGAAATGCGGTTCGCACCCCATAAGCGCACCGCATTTGAGGTTTGCGCGTTGAATATATGTATGCCGCAGAGTATCCCCGCGCTGGTTCAGGCGGTTCAAACGGGTCAAGTTGTGGCGGCTTCGCCCGCCATGCCTGCACCCGTTGCGGTGGCGGTTGAGAAACCCGTTGCGGCGGAAAAACCCGCGCCCCCTGCCGCCCCACCGCAAAGCGGCGGTTCTTTCGCAAATATCGCGCAAAACTGGGCGGCGGTGTGTCAAAAACTTGCGCCGCCTATTCGTTCGCAGTGCATAACCTGCGGCGTGGAAGCCCATGACGGAATGCTGAAAATCATCTGCGATAATGAATCCACGCGTCAATTTATACACGAACGGCAAGAAAAAATAAGCAACGCCGTTGCGCAATTTTTTAGTCTTTCGACCCCGCCAAACCTTGCCATTGAGGTAAGAGAAGCGTACAATAAGCCCATAGAGCAACAAACACCGCCGCAACCGCAAGAGCCCCCGCAAGCCGTCCCCGCAGACTGGGCAAGCTTTGGGCAAGAGGTAATAGGCGGCGACGATTTTTAAAAAACAGGAGGAACACAAAATGCCAAAAGGATTCGGCGGCGGAATGCCGGGCGGAATGAACATGAACAATCTAATGAAGCAAGCGCAAAAAATGCAGAAGCAAATGGCAGAAATGCAAGAAGCCCTTGCGGAAAAAACGCTGGAGGTATCATCGGGCGGCGGCGCGGTTAAAGTAAAGGTAAACGGCGAAAAGCAAATTTTAGACCTTATAATCTCCCCCGACGCCGTAGACCCCGACGACATAGAAATGCTGCAAGACCTTGTGCGCACTGCGGTAAACGAAGCTTTGCGCCAAATGGAAGACGCGGTAAATTCCCAAATGTCGCAAATAACCGGCGGCATGAACTTGCCCGGAATGTTCTAATGAAAATCTACGGCGAGCCTGTTTCACGGCTGATAGATGAGCTTTCGCGCCTGCCGGGTATTGGCGGCAAAACGGCGCAAAGGCTTGCCTTTCACATTATAAGATTGCCTGCGGAGCGGGCAGAGGGATTGGCAAACGCGATTTTAACGGCGCGGCGCAACATCCGATACTGCGGTGTATGTTGCGCCCTCACGGATTCCGACCCCTGCAACATATGCGCAAGCGGCAAGCGCGATACGAAAATCATAATGGTGGTAGAAGACCCCCGCGACATGGCGGCATACGAACGCACGGGCGAATTTCACGGCCTGTATCATGTTTTGCACGGGGCTATTTCGCCAATGCACGGCGTAGGCCCTAACGACCTAACCATAGCCGCGCTAGTAAAACGCTTGCAAACATCTCCCGCAGAAGAGGTAATAATAGCAACAAACCCAAACGTAGAGGGCGAAGCCACCGCCCTGTATCTCGCAAAAATACTAAAGCCCTCGGGCATAAAAGTAACCCGCATAGCCCACGGCGTACCCGTAGGCGGCGACCTCGAATTTGTAGACGAAGTAACCCTGTCCCGCGCCCTTGAGGGCAGACGAGAGATATAATTACCGCCCGCGAAAATTTGCGGCGCGGTTTTTTATTTGACATATTATAGAAATTGATATAATCCTTTGGGATTTAGCGCAACAAAAATTGCAACCATCACCACCAACACAATAACCTACACGGTATCAATTAAACTATCGGGGAGATAATGCATGATAAAAATAAAAACGCAAAAAAAGTTAATGTTTGTACCCGTTGTTAATTTTTTTGTTATAGTTGTCTATATGTGTATTCACAAAGTTCCGCAAACCACATTTCTTTTCAATACGTGGCATATGTTGCTGAACTTTTTTAAGGGAGGTTTAATATGGATGGGTGGTGTTATTTTAATGGATTATGTAGACGCATACTTCTTTCCCCTTCCATCTCCACTTGTGTTAATCGGGCACTATATAGGCACTATTTTAATGTGTCATTTCTTAATAAAATATCAAATTAAGATAGGGGTGGAGTAGGCGGTCGGTTCGGGTATGCCTTTTAAACTGAATTGAGGTGCGTGTTTTGAGAATAAAAGAGAAAAAACCATGGTACATTTGGTTTTCGTTGTTTGCGTTCGCCATATTATGGGGGGATACGTCAAGACGAATTAAATTTTTCAGAAGCGATTTCAACGATACATCGGGACTGTGGGGTAAAGCGTGTGCAAATTCTTTCAAATTAATTCTCATATCCCTTATTCTCCCTATTTTCTTGTTTGGCGTTTTAGGTAATTTCGTCTTGCCGGAAATGGAATATGATTCAATTTTTATGGAAATTGTGATGACTATTTTTTTCTTTGTTCTATATTTTTTGGGTGTATATGCCGCATATCGGCATCATGTTTGGCGGCAAGAAAATATTTCCCACTTGATAACAAAACACTCCCCCTCAAAAGGTAGCGATGAAGATGAAGAAAAACCGCAGTGAATTTCCAAGGGGGTGGTGGGGACGATGATTCTACAATGGATAATGAATTGGCGAAACGCTCAATGTGATGGTTGTTGGGAAAGTGACTACGGAATCACAATCGAAACTTGTGAAAATCCCGGTTGGGGGGTAAAAATTGACATTCTGGACACAGAATTGGAAGGTAAGGAATTTTCAGAAATTCGCAATGACAATGGGGATAACGATTGGATGTTTTGCTATTTGCAAGATGGCAAATTCCAAGGGTATGGTGACACATTCAAACTTGAAGATATTTTAACCGTTTTTAAAGAATGGGCAGAACGGGAATCATAATGCGAGGTAGGTAAATAACAATGAAACATAAATTTTTGATATGCTTTTTCGTTATATTTTCAAATTTTATATTGCCGACAACCATGTATGGAGTTGCCAATGGAAGTATTTTTGCGGGAACTGCAACAAGTTTTGTTGTGACAGAGGATGGTAGCTTATGGGCTTGGGGTAACAATCGTGCCGGACAACTTGGCGATGGTACTACCATAGACCGTCGCGTTCCCGTTAAAATAATGGATAATGTAATTACGGTTTCGTCCGGAATAACTCATGCCGTTGCGATAAGGGGTGACGGTACTTTGTGGGCTTGGGGTTCTAATAGCAATGGAGCAATTGGAGATGGGACAACTGAAAGTCGCCACTCTCCCATTGAAATAATGAACGATGTGATTTCTGTTTCAACGGGTAGCGGTGTTACAATGGCAATAAAAACAGATGGTAGTTTATGGGCGTGGGGTGCAATTCGACTTGAAGGTGATGGTGATGGTTCTACTCTGTCATCATATATTCCGATTAAAATAGCGGATGATGTAATTGCCGTGTCCACAGGGTCTTCACACACAATGATAATCAAGTCTGATGGGAGTCTATGGGCGTGGGGGCGGAATGAATTTGGAAAACTGGGGGACGGTACAACAATTCAGCGTGTCACTCCTGTTAAAATCATGGAAGATGTTGTTGCTGTTTCAGCCGGGGATTCACATACTATGGCGGTCAGAGCGGATGGCAGTCTATGGGCATGGGGGCGCAATATATTTGGAAACCTTGGAGACGGCACAACCACAGACAAGTATGAACCCGTGAAAATTCTTGATGAGGTGGTTTCGGTTTCAACGGGTATTTATCATACTGCGGTAATAAGAACGGATGGTAGTTTGTGGCTATGGGGTGCAGACTTCAGCGCGGGCAGAAATGATTACAGTATTCCGTTTAGCAATACTCCTACGTGGGTAATGGACGATGTAGCCGAGGTTTCCGTAGGGGGGCATAATTTTAGAGTAGGAGATTTCCATACAATGGCACTGCGAACAGATGGCAGTTTGTGGGCTTGGGGAGAAAACACTTTCGGTCAGCTTGGTGACGGCACAACTATTACACGACCCGAACCAATAAAAATTATGTATAACGGAAAATCATTGTTTTACAGTTCAACATCAACTCTGCGTTTCACAATTGGAAGCGATACATTTCTTTACAATGAAACGGTAAATCAACTGGAGGTTGCCCCATTTATCAGCCAAGGGCGAACCATGGTTCCGTTGCGTGTTGTAACGGAAGCCCTTGGCGGGGAGATTTATTGGGATAGTGATACCCGAATGGTGGTTATCAGAAGACGCGGTGCGGCAATGCTATTAGTCGTTGATGTTCCGCTACCCGATAACATGGGTACACCTGTAATTGTAAACGGTTTTACTTTCGTGCCGATACGGTATGTGTCCGAAAAACTGGGTACTACTGTCCGCTGGGACGGAGCAAATAACGCCGTATATATTTACGAAGTGGATTAAACCGGATACTAAAACAACTCATCGGTCTTGCCAATCGGTAATAAAAAAACCGCGCGAATGAGGGAGCGTTACGGTAAAACATGATTTAATATTTTGAGATTTTCTATCTCAGGCTTGCCTCAAAATAGATTTGACCGTCAGCGATTAAGCTGGCGGTCATCTGTTTTTGGCAGATATTGCTTGGATTTCTTCGGGTGGCGGGCCGGACATAAAGATTAGTTCGTCAATGCTTCCAATATATTGAAAGCAAACTTCAATCTTCTGTGTCCGCTTGCCCGTGCTTTTGTCGGGTGCGTGTACGAGAACCATTGCTACTAATTCATGCAGAAGTTCTGCGGTTAGTTCGGTTACATTGGTGCATTTTCGGGCAAGAGAGATAAAGCGGTTAACATTCTGTCGTTCTTCCTCATGGCTTGCAATCTGCATTTGCAGATTCTCTACAAGAAGTTTTAGGTCTTGCTGTTCCTGCTCGTACTTCTCGGACATCGCAATAAGCCTTTCTTCCGACAGTAAGTAAATGCGGCAACATTAGGCGCGGCACGTAGCGAAAGCGCGGCACAGAAAAATTATGAAAGTATTACAAAAACAGGAAAAGAATTGACTACACAAGAATTGTACGCGCAAGGGATAACGAAAAACAAAATAACTCGCCTTGTTGAAAACGGCAGACTAAAACGCATACGACAAGGATATTACCAAAGAATTTCAAGTTAATACGGTTACGTTTTCCCTTGCACCTGCCCCGACGAAGATATCCGTATCTTCATTTATGACGGCGCACGCGCATTCACGCCGATAACAGGCAGAACCTATTTGTACGCACGATGGCTTGCAGGGCATAATGTAGGCGATTTAATTGCGGGCGATTAAAACCGCCCGCTGTCCAGCTTTTTAAGCAGCGCCGCAAGGGGGATGATTAGCGTTGCCGCCGCAAAATTGCCAACGGCGTGCATTACATCAAAAGGCAAGCCTGCGATTATCCACGCAATCATGCCCTGAAAACTCAGGCGGAAAAAAAATGCCTGTGCGGGCGCGTACAAAGTACCGAAAGAAAGCCCGTGCAACGCGCATAGAATCATAAAGATAGGGGCTTTTGCTTTCGCGGGCAAGTTTATTTTCCCCGCAAGCATGAACGCGCCCCAAAGCGGCAACCACACGTACAAATACGGCACCCACCAAATAGAAAACCCATGGTAAACGCCGTCCAGCAAAATGAAAATGTACAGCGGGATTAACGCCCGCTTGCGATACGTTAATGTAATTGCCGCGATAAAAAGCCCCAGCATATGCATATTGGGGGGCAGAATCATCGTTAAAATGCGCGATGTAAACATCATCGCGCCAAGCATTGCAAAAATAGTTAAATCCCTAGCGCGGCTACCGCGTAAATACAAACGCATATGTCGCGCCCTCTTCAATATATGTTGCGTCCACGCCCACGGTTGCAAATTCGCCGTTTACATAAAATGCCCACCACGCGCCGTCTGCGGAAAAGTCTGCCTGTATGCCGTTTACTTCCGTTACCATAATGCCAAAGGCTTGCACTTCCCCCGCAATCAGCCCCACAGAATACAATGCCGCCCCAACCGTGGCTTCGTTCGTGCTTACATTCCATACGTAAAAATTGCCGTTCCCATCCGTAACTTCAAAACGGAAAACCGTTTCACCTTCGCCAATTTCCATAGCGTCGTACGCAATGCGCGTTACGTCAACGGTTACATTCTCCCTGTACGCGGTGTAACCACAGCCCGCAAATGCAACCATCGCAATTGCCAGCAACGCAAAAAATTTTTTCATCTCAAATCGCTCTCCTATTATGCCAATTTCAATTCTTCATTAACGCGGCGATATATATCTGTATCTGCCGCAATAACGCGGGTAAATTGCGCCCCGTCTATTTTTATATCCTTCGGGTTGCTTGCTTTCGGCGGGGCAATTTCGTCTTGCTCCAAATCGTACAGGGTTAAATTAAGCACATCTTGCGCCATGTAAAGCGCGTTGGCAATATCTGTTCCGCTTGTGCAGCACCCTTTAAAATCGGGAAAATCAACGCTTATCATCCCGCTTTCCTCCGGCGTGAATATCGCGGTATATGTGTATGTCACAAGAACACTTCCTTTCTTAGCTAAGCCCTAAATCTTTTATAATGCGTTGTGCCGTTCCCGTTGCTATCTCTTTGCTTTTGTGGCGCGGAATGCTTGCGGTATTGCCTGTTTTTGGGTTTATCCATATATCATGCTCTGCGCCGTGGCGTTTTATATGGCATCCGAATTTTTTTGCCCGCTTTGTTAATTCGCTAACTTTCATCTTTTGCAACCCCTAGAAAAACTGGTAGTAATCCGTTTTAATCATGCCGTTGAACAGCTTGCGCTTTGCGCGAGCCTTTTTTTTGTAGGCGGTTTCAAAAAATTCGTCGGGGGTGATTACGTATACGTTCCAGCGGGTGGGGTTGAAAATGCGCCCCAGTTCGGAGTAGAGGGCTTCGGCTTCTTTTATTGCGCCAAGGCGTTCGCCGTAGGGGGGGTTGATTATTGCAATGCCGTTCTCGGACGGGAGAACGGTTTGCGAAAGGGGGCGGTTTTCAAAAATAATGCAGTCGTCCACGCCCGCCAGTTCGGCGTTGGCTTGGGCAAGCTCTACCGCGTCGGGGTCTATGTCTGCGGCGTGGATTATGGGTTCGCAGTCCGTTTTGATTTTCGCATAGGCCGCGGCGCGTTCTTCCTTCCACAGCTTTTCCGGAATGCGCTGCCATTTTTCGCAAGCAAACTTCCGCGCCAAACCGGGCGCGATATTTTTTGCCATAAGCGCGGCTTCTATGGGCAAAGTGCCGCTTCCGCAACATGGGTCGAGAAATGGCTTTTTGCCGTTGTAACGCGCCAGCTCGATTAGTGCCGCCGCCATTGTTTCTTTCATGGGGGCGCGGGTTGCGCGGGCGCGGTAGCCCCGCTTGTGCAGGCCGTTTTTCGCGCCTGTTGTGTCAATCGTGAGGGTTACAACGTCCTTTAAAATTGCCGCCTGAATTGTATATTCCGCGCCTGTTTCCTTAAACCAGTCTGTTCTGTATTTTTGCCGAAGCTTGTCTACAACCGCTTTTTTTACAATAGACTGCACATCCGGCACGCTGTATAAGCCGGATTTCACACTCTTTCCCGTTACGGTAAATTTACCCTCTTGCGGAATCCACTCTGCCCATGGCAGTGCCTTGGTTTTCTCAAATAATTCGTCGAAAGTGGTTGCGGTAAACTCGCCCATTTTAAGCAGTACCCTGTCCGCAGAACGCAACCACAAATTTGCACGCACTATGCCCTCGTGCAAATTTTGCGACGTAAATTCCACCTTGCTGTCAAGGCAGGTGATATCGTCAAACCCAAGGGCGGTTACTTCCCGCTTTACAACCGCTTCCAAACCAAATGCGGCTGTTGCTATCAAACTTTGCATATAAAAACCTCACCGTCTTAGTAGCGGTTCAGACAAAAAATTCGGAGTAAAGCACCCCGTTGCAATGAAACGCATTAAACTTTCGTGGATGTATGGGACGTATTCAATGTTTTTCAAATTATCTATGGGCATCCAAACCGCTTTTGAAGTTATGTTTGGATTAGCAGGGTTTCGGTCGGGAACACTTGCGGGTTTTATAGTTATATCACCCGTCACTACGCAATTAAACACAATGCTTATCTGTGGAATTTCGCCATACAAATTTTCGCAATGTACAGGCTCGTATTCCAAAACATACAGCATTTCCCCAACATCCACAGATATCCCTGTTTCCTCCATAACTTCTCGTACAACGGCTTCCCTTATCAACTCGCCTTTTTCCACTCCGCCGCCGGGAAGATTGTAGTACAGACCATCGCCAAACTCATTCAGCAAAATCTTGCCCTGATTTATTACTACCGCTCTTGCACCAACTCGGTGTGATTTTTTTAAGCCCATACTCTAACCCTTCCCCAATTTGTGTCACCCGAAAATGATAGATTACAGTTTGGTTACTGTCAAGTTATGCTATAATCGGAGCGCAACGGATAATACAACGGGCCAACAGCCATGAGCGCGAGCGTAAAATATCGGCTGGATATAGCCGACAATGATATTGAAACGGCAAAAGCCCTGTTAAAAACAGGTCGATACCTTTATGTGGGATTCATGTGTCATCAGGCCATAGAAAAATCACTTAAAGCGGTTATTGCCCGTGCTTGTGCCGAAGGAGAAATTCCGCCGAAAATTCACAACCTTACAAGGTTGGCAAGCATTGATATAGAGCCTGTTTTGCTGGACACCACACAAGATAAAAGCGGCTTTGTAAAGCACGTTTTTAAGACAGGGCAGATAATTTATCAAGCATAAAAAACTTGAAGGAGCGAACACAAAATGAACATAGCAAAAAGATTAACGGCACTTGTACTTATTTTCACGCTGGTAACGGGGGCATTGCCAACGGCGGCACTTGGCGCGGCGTTTAGCGAAAGCGCGGAAGCGGAAATTACCGCAACGGAAAACACAACAGCGGAAACCGCCTTGCCGAAATATCATAAACAGCTTGCAAAAACCGTAACAACTCCCGCCGGGCTAACAATGGAAGCGGCAGAAAAACCCGCACCGGCAGAACCTATGTCCGCAGGGTTTACCACCACACCTATGGTTTCGGCGGGGACAAGACGTACATTTGCGCTAATGGGCAACGGCAGCCTTTGGGCGTGGGGCGACATTGACGGTGCAGGTACTCGCAACGCCATACACATGATGGACTATGTAACGTATGTTTCGGTCGGGACGTATCACACCATGGTGATAAGGGGCGACGGCAGTCTTTGGGGATGGGGTCGCAATCAATTTGGGCAACTTGGCAACGGCACAACCACCGACAGCCCGCGAGATGATAACAACCGAATGATTTATACGCACATAATGGATAATGTAAAAGCTGTTTACGCAAGTGAACGGCATACAATGGCAATAAGAACCGACGGTAGCCTTTGGGCTTGGGGGAATAACGCAAACGGTCAGCTTGGCGACGGCACAAGAACAAACCGCCACAGCCCCGTACACATACTGGACAACGTAAGTGCCGTTTCATCCGTGCTTGGTCGTACCTTTGCAATACGAACCGATGGCAGCCTTTGGGGTTGGGGGAATAATTCAGTCGGCGGAGGAGACGGGCACTTAGTAAGCGGGCTTGGTAATGGAACAAGATTTGCTCAAATTAGCCCTATATGGCTAATGGACGATGTTATTTCCGTTTCGGCAGGAAACATCCATGCGATGGCGATAAGAACCGACGGAAGCCTTTGGGGATGGGGGAGCAACTGGCGTGGCGCGCTTGGTGTTGGCGATGTTACCGCCGACAACATGGTTCCCATCCGCATAATGGAAAACGTGGTTGCTGTTTCCACATCAACCGCTGAGCAAACATTTGCGGTAAAAAGTGACGGAAGCCTTTGGGCGTGGGGAAACTTTTGGCTTGGAGATGGCACAAATACATCAAGCAGTAGCCCGGTTCATATACTGGACGGCGCAACGACCGTTGTGGCCGCATACAACCATGTAGTAACAACAAAACGCGACGGTTCGGTTTGGTCATGGGGCAGTAACGGCAGGGGTCAACTTGGCGACGGAGACGGTTCAGTATGGTACTTGACTCGAACTTCACCTGTGCAAATGCGGTGCGTGGATAATATCGGCTACTTGTACATTGGCGCAATTGCAACACCGCCACCCCCGCCTCCACCAATAAACCCCGCCGACCGTGATGCCGCCACGTTAATCCGCCAACGGGGAACGCGCCTTTACAGCCCGCTTATAGACGGGCGCACGTACCATGTGTACCGCATAACAAACGGGCGGGTAAACCGTTACGGCAACGGCTTTAACATCCAATCGGTGAATCGCAATATGGATTACTTACTCACGCGCCACGGCAACGAATACGCACTTGTTCGCAATTGGACAACGCTTCAGCGGGCGGGGTTCGTCCACTTCGACATAAACGGGCGCAACCAAACGCCGCAAAGTCACCTAAGCAGCATGAATCAGCTGGCAAACAACAGCTTTGAGATGCGCGAAGTGTTCGACCGCGAGCAGTTGAATTTCGATTTAACCGTTATCATCGTGGGCGCGGTTAATGATTTTCTTCTTTGGGCGGCGGCGATTGCGCTTGCGCCTGTAACGGGCGGAACGTCCCTTGGGGTTAAGGCGGCGGTAAAATTCGGGGGCAAAACGCTGGTTTCGGAAGGGTTGGCGTATATGTTGCCATCAACCATTTCCACGCGGGAACTTTTGAACGGCAAATGGTCAACCCACGAAAACTTGCTTATCGCGCAAATTAGCACGGCGGGCAGCGGAATAACCGCCGACCATATCCGTACCGGCGATAATATGTTTATCACTTCCCACCGCACCGCCGCAGACATTGCGCAGGTGGAATATCAGGCACAGGTAACGCGGGAATTTTTCTTGATGGCAAGCAAGTATCTTGCGCATGAAGCGTCTCGCGGGTGGTTGCGCCCTGCGAAGCAAACTATTTTGGCGGGGTTTGGGCTGGGGTTGGACTCATTTGCAAGCCCCGACGTTATCGACAGTTTGTTAAGCGTTTCGATAATGGGAGGCTCAAGTTTTCTCGGCAAAGAGGTTGTAAACATAACGCCAACCACACGCCTTGATGCCGATTTAATTCGGCTGGATGCGCGAAATGCCACGCACTTCCGCCAATTTAACGAGCGCGTTTTTAACCCCGGATGGCGGTATATGTGGGGAAATGCAGACCTGTTTGCGCAACCCGTTCAGGCATTCGGAATTGAAACGTTTTCGCAAACCGCACCGCCGCTTGACCAAACAATTGTGCTGGCAAACCCCGCAGATGTAACGGTTTACTGCATGGGCGGCGTGGTTATAGGGCGCATTTCGGACGGCGCGGTTGAATACTACGCGGGCGCGGAAGCGGCAAACCCGCTGGTTATTGCGGAAGAATACGGCATAAAAATAATCTGGCTTCCGCACCAAAACAACTATCGCATAGAAATTTCGGCAACAGAAACCGCAATGGTCGCATACCATGAATTTCGCGTTTGCGACGCGGGATACACCGCGTCAAGCACACTTATTCAGGGCGTTGTGGCGGAAGATGGCGATTTATTTACGGTAAACGCGGGCGGCGATACAGATTACCGAGTGCTGTTTTACGGCGATAATGCCGTTAATGTGATAATCGACGCGGCGGCAAACGGGCGAGGCACGGTTTACGCAACGGGCAACGGCTTTGTTTTCGGAGATGAAGTCGCGCTGCTCGCCGTTGAATCCGACAGGCTGGGGCGTTTTATGGGCTGGTATGAAAACGGCGAAAGGCTTGCAAATTCGCAGAACAAATATATTTTCACGGCGGAACAAAACAGAAACATTGAAGCGCGGTTTATCACGCTGGGCGATGTAACGGGAAGCGGGCGGATAACATCTGCCGACGCTACGCTTATTGCGCGGTGGGTTGCGGGAAGCCCCGTGGACATTTGCGAAATCGCCGCCGATTTAAACGGCGACGGCGCGGTTACATCAGAAGACGTTGTTCTTCTTGCGCGGTTGCTTGCGGGGCATAATGTCACGCTTGGGGCAGCGGCAGTTTTGTAAATTATTATTTCAGGGGCAGATAATGTACACTGCAAAAAAATTTGCACCCCATACAAGAAACACGCTATAATGTAACTATAACAGCATGATTAAGGGGAACAGCACAATGCTGGAAACAGTTACACGTTTGCTACGGGAAGAGCCGAACGTATTTGAGAATATGCAACGCACCAACGCAATTTTGCTGGACCTTGCGCCTGAAAGCCCGAGGGAGCGAATTTTGGTGCGTTCTTTTGTTGAAGTCGGGGGGCTGGATTCGCTTAGAAAAACGAGTTCCTATGCGTTGGAAGAGAAAAAATTGGTTCAAAATATAATAGAAACATTTTGTATGGAACGTGCCGCCGCCCTTTGGGTAGTGCGGCTGTTTGGCGTTGCCATGGGCTTTTTGGGTGAGGACGAGTTGCTAACCGCGCCTGATGTTACCGAAAGCGGTTTCGTTTCTATGGAGCGGTCTGCGGCGACGTATTTGCACGGGCAGGTTTCGATTGGGAAGAAGCACGTTGTAGCACTTGGGGCGGACGGAACGGTTTTCGCTGGTGGAGACAATGCGGAATTTCAGTGCGATGTTGTGGGCTGGACGGATATTGTTGCGGTAGCGGCGGGCGAATCGCATACGCTGGGGCTTCGTGCGGACGGGCGGGTTTTGGCAACAGGCACAAATGCGTATGACGAATGCGATATTGGGCATCTTACGGATGTCAGTGCGGTGTATGCATTCGGAAATGACAGCGTTTGCGTCATGAAGGACGGCACAGCGCAAGCGTTTGGGCGGTCGCGGCTGGACTTGTCCACATTTCATGATATCAAGCGGATTGCGAAGTACCCCGAAGGGCTGATTGGCATTCGCGAAGACGGCAAGCTCATGCTGGTTGGAAGCATCGCCGACGATGACGCGGCACTGGAAATTCAGTGGCTACTCTCCTGCCACGATGTAGAGCAGGTAATTTCTACCTATAACAGCGGCTGTGTTGTGCTTGGGAAAGACAAACGCATTTACAAAAATCATCAGCCGGAAAATTATTTTACCCAGTGGCGCGATATCGTAAGCATTGTAGACCTTGCAGACAGCTTTGCAATTCTGCGCGGGGATGGCACGGTTCGTGTGCTTGCATACGAGCGTGACAAGCCGCGCCCCGATACCGCCGCCGATAAATGGAGCAACATTGCGGCAATTTATGGCGGATACAAACGCCTTATAGGACTTACGAAGGACGGAAACTTGCTTGTTGCATACACGCATCAGGGCTGGTTGTGGAGCAACCAAGCCATGGTGATGGACTATGTAGCGCGCTGGTATCCCGTGGGTGTTTTTTGATGGACGCGAAAATTTTGGACGCCTTGAAGGCCATTCGCGACAACTATGGCGACGGCGTTTTTTACAATTTAACAACTGCGCGGAACTTGCTTAACGACCTTGCGCCGACCATGCGCAAGGAGCGTATTCAAATCGTCAATTTATTGGAAATCGGCGGTTATTTTCAGTTAAAGTACGCGGAAGACACATATCCCATTGTGCGCGAGCGGCTTATTTCGCAACTCATTGACACATTCGCGGTTGACGAAAAGATAGCCGAGTGGGTGCTAAATATCTTCTCAGAATTTTTGGGCTTTAACATAAACGACGACGGCGCGGTGTATCGCGCTGAAGAGCTTGAGAAAAAACACGGGCTTAAACCGCCCCTGCCCATAATGAAAGAACGCCCCGCGTCTGCGGAAAAAAGCCCATTCGTAGGCGGCACGGAACGCCGTCCGCTAATGACTGTCCCACGCCCCAAATTCGGTGAGAAAAAAGCGATAATCAACCGAAAATTTGCGCAGAGAATTTCCGCAGACCTTCATTCCGTTGCCGTCACACGGGACGGGCACGCTCGTTCCTCCGGCCCAAACCCCGACGGTCAGTGCCACACAAACACCTTCGACTGGCGCGACATGAAAGCTGTTTCCGCAGGCGCGGGCTTCACCATAGGCTTGCGCAAAGACGGCACGGTGCTTGGCGTTGGGCGCAACGATTTCAACCAGCTTGACGTAAAAGACTGGACGGACATTGTTACAATTTCCGCAGGTGCTAGGCACACCGTAGGCCTTCGCGCAGACGGTACTTTGCTTGCTTGCGGCAAAAGCACCCACGGCGAATGCAAGGTTGCCCACTGGCGCAACATCACACATATTGTCGCAGGACAAGACTGCACATTCGGTATAAAAAAAGATGGCCGCGTCCTTGTCAGCGGCAACAATAAAAATGGCGATCTGCAAGTAAGTCACCTAGAAAATGTTGCCGATATCGCCTACGCCGCCCCCGGCAGAATCCTTGCCCTCCTCCAAGACGGCACAATCGCCCGCGTAGGCCGCGAAAACCATATGCGCAAAAGCTTTGAACGCTGGCGCGGCATTCGTCAAATCTCTGCCGCCCCCGACTATTTCGCCGCCCTTTTTGAAAACGGTACCGTTCGCTTCCTAGCATATTTCTGGCCCGACTCCGGCGCGGAAGCCGCCACAATGGACTGGCGCGAAATCGTTGCCATTGCCGCAGGCCGCCATCATATCGTCGGCTGGAAAGCCAACGGCACCCTCATAGCCGAAATGCTCCACCCCGATATCTCCCGCAATAAAGGCCAGCTTAATGTTGGCAGGTGGGAGATGTAGGCGAAGTTTAACAATAGGAAGTTCTCGGGGCTCTGCCCCGAACCCCGCAAGCCTTTAAAAAGGCTTGACCCAAACTTTAAATTTTGACTAGCGATAAGCTATTCAACGCAAATCAAAACCCGCGCGAATTGCGCGGGTTTTTGTTAAAGTTTTGATGAAACTTTTTTAAAAGTTTCTGGGGTTTGGGGCAGAGCCCCAAGGTTTTATCTTTAATCCTTAGAATATCGAATAAGCCGCAATAACGCTTACGATGGTAATGGAAACTGTGGAAACGAGTTTGAACATCGTATTCAACGATGGGCCGGAGGTATCTTTGAAGGGGTCGCCTACGGTGTCGCCGATAACTGCCGCTTTGTGGCAGTCAGAGCCTTTCCCGCCGTACTCGCCGCTCTCGATGTATTTTTTCGCGTTATCCCATGCGCCGCCTGCGTTGTTCATGAAAACGGCAACAACGAAACCGACAACGGTAGCACCGCCGATGAAGCCAACAACGCCTTCAACGCCGAATATCAAGCCTGTGATGATTGGTAGAATTACCGCTACAAGGGTTGGAGCAACCATTTCTTTGATTGCGCCTTTGGTGCAAAGGTCAACGCAAGCTGCGTAGTCGGGGTCGGCTTTTTCTTCCATGATGCCTTTGATTTCGCGGAACTGACGACGTACTTCCATTACAATGCTTTGTGCCGCACGTTGAACCGCGCTCATGGTGAGGGCGGCGAAAATGAATACAAGCATCGCGCCAAGCAATACGCCGATAAGAACAGCGGGGTTGTTAAGGGCGAGGTCAAGTCCGGGGAAAAGTTCGCCTGTGTCGGGGTTAAACCTTATGCGTTCGTAGAATTCTACGTTGCCGTAAGTTGTGGCAACGTCTACAATTTCTGTATAACCTGCCCAGTTGGCGGCGTGACGCGTTGCAATGTTAATGTAGGAAACCAACAGCGCGAGTGAGGTAAGCGCGGCAGAACCGATTGCGAAACCTTTACCCGTTGCCGCGGTTGTGTTGCCGAGTGCGTCAAGCGCGTCGGTGCGGTCGCGAACTTCGGGGGGCAAGTGGCTCATCTCTGCGATACCGCCTGCGTTATCTGCAACAGGGCCGTAAGCGTCGGTTGCAAGTGTTATTCCCAAAGTGGAAAGCATACCTACAGCGGCAAGGCCGATTCCGTACAAGCCGTTGGAGAAGCTAATCGCATAAAGCGGAGAGTTTGTGTCCATAATTCCGCCGGCGGCAAGGAAGCTTGCCACAATCGCGATTACCACGATTATTACCGAAGGAACGGTTGATTTCATGCCCAAAGAAATGCCCGCGATAATGATTGTTGCGGCTCCTGTTTCGGAAGCTTGCGCCAAGTCTTTGGTGGGTTTGTAGTGGGTGGAGGTAAAATATTCCGTAAAGTATGCGATAAACACACCCGCAAGAACGCCCACGATAATTGCGGCATAAAGCCCAAACCAGCTACCTTCCATGCCTTGCATAACGAACCATGTAACAGGCGCGAAAGCAATTGCGGCAACAGCGGCGGCAGAGTACGTACCTTTGCGAAGCGTGGTAAGAAGTTCTGCCTGAGTAGCTTTTTCTTTGGTGCGGATAAGGAACGTGCCGAAAAGTGATGCAACCATTCCAACCACAGCAAGAGCCACGGGAAGGAACATAGCCGCCATAATCATATCCGTTCCTGCATTCATGAACGCGGCATAACCAAGTGCCATACCCGCGTGCATGGATTTGATATAAGATTCGTAAAGGTCTGCGCCCATGCCCGCTACGTCACCAACATTGTCGCCAACATTGTCTGCAATTGTTGCGGGGTTACGTGGGTCGTCTTCGGGAATACCCGCTTCAACTTTACCCACAAGGTCTGCGCCAACGTCTGCCGCTTTGGTGAAGATACCTCCGCCAACACGGGCAAACAGTGCGAAAACAGCTACACCAACGCCAAACATAACCATGTTTTCGGCAATAAGATATGGCGGAAGTTCAAACACAAAGCGCAGAAGCAAAAACCAAATGCTAACGTCTAAAATGGACAGCCCAACAACGGTAAAACTTAAAACCGTGCCGGAAGCAAATGCCACTTTCAAGCCTTCGTTAAGGCTTCCGCTTGCGGCTTGAGCCGTGCGGACGTTAGCGCGTGTTGCAATTTTCATGCCCACAAATGACGAAAGCTGTGACAAGATACCGCCCGACAAAAACGCAAACGGCATAAACGGTGAAACGTGACCCAACACCGCAAGCAGTGCAAGGGTTGCTACAATTATTACATAGATAACGGCAATAACTCTAAACTGCCGCTTTAAGTACGCACCTGCACCAAGCCTAATCGCCTCGGCCAGTTTTTTCATTCTGTCGTTACCTTCGCTGAAGCCCAGCACCTTGCGGCTTTGCATAAAAGCGAAGCACAGTGCGATTAACGCACCAACCACACCAATCGCAAATGCGGCGTCAAACGGAAAACCGGTGACACCATGCGCTGCGTAGTCGTATGCTACGCCATAACCTGCCGCAGCACCCAATGCAATAATTTCCTGCATTCTTAACATCCCCTTCTCTTTTAGAAGAAATATTCTTAGAGCATTGCAATTCTACGCCTTGAGGGGTGTTTTGTCAAACAATAAATTAAGGCGTTGGGTCTAATCTTAAATGCCCGCACGAGTCGCAGTTACCGCATGGGTCGCACGGGCAAAGCGTGTGGAAGTGACCCACAAGGGTACGTGAAAGGCGGATTAGGTCATCGGTGTTTACAACGCCGTCGCAGTTTACATCTGCGGCGCGCAAGTCGATTGCTACGTTGTGGCCAACTATGTGGCGGGCAAGAATGGTAGCACTTGCAGACGTTACTCGTCCCGCACCGCCAACATCGCCCCTTATCACAGGCCAAACGCGCACCGCGCCGTCTGAAATGTGCATATCAAGTTCTGCGTAGTCTGCGAAAGTAGCGGTTACAGGGAATGTTGCAACGGAAGGCGCGTCTGCGCAAACAGAAAATATGAGGGTAAATAATGTGCCTTCGCGGGTGATATTTTCGGTTCTTCCCGCCCAGCCCATGTAAACGTAATTGCCAAGAGCGGCAAAATCATAAGGGGCTTTAAAGTTTTGGTACAGGTCGGAAGAAGCAAGAGAGTACCCCGTTAGAGTAAGTTCTCGGGGAAATTCAAAACGCATAAGCATGGACGCAAAACCGTGGTTGTTTGTGATGCGCACATGAACTTGCACATTACTGTCGTCGGGGTTTGCGAAGGCGGTGGAAATTGAAACAACCGCACTGCCTTCATTACCATTGCCGTTTGTAGGCGGTATGGTTATCGCCGTACCTGTCCATTGCGCGAAAAGCATGATGCTTTCTTGGATGTCGCTTATTGTTGCCGCGTCCGAATAGGCCGTTCCGTCGCCGCCCGCATTAGTGTTCCAGCCCGCAAATGTGTAATACTCACGGGTAAATGTGTTCGCGGGGATTACGAAATCACTGCCGACGGTTGCTGTACGCGGCAACATTGTTCCCTCACCGCCATTCGGGTTGAACGTAACCAAGTACAATCCCGACATGGTAATATTTGGATTAGGATTGCCTGTAAAATCAATATCGGGGTCGTCGATACCGGGGGCTCTGCCACGACCTGTCGCATTCACAGTTCCGCCGCTTATGGTCACATTTGCCGCCGCACCCGAACTGCTGCCACCAATACCCGCGCCGCCAAACCCTCCCGAACCTACGGCACTTCCCCTGCCGCCCTGTGCATTTACAATCGCGTTTCCGCTTATTGTAATATTTCCGCCATCGCCGCCATTACCGCTTGAACCGCCACCGCCACCAATACCCGAGCCATTGCCCGAGTCGCTTTGTGCGGTTACGTTTGCGTCACCGCTGATGGTGATATTTCCGCCGCTTCCGTTGCCGTTGCCGCCGCTGTTTCCGCCGCCAATTCCTGCACCGTGTCCTGTCGTTGCACTGCTTGCAATTACGGTGCCGCCACTTATGTTAATTGTACCGCCACTTATATTATTGCTTCCCCCAACAGCTCCGCCGCCGATACCCGCGCCGCCCGCACCGCCTGTTGCCTCAACGAAACCACCTGTTATGGTAATGAAGCCATCGCCGCCGTTTGAGCCGCCGCCAATGCCTGCGCCGCTTGAGCCGCCTGTTGCTGTTATCGTGCCGCCGTTTATGGTAATGTTGCCCGCATTAAGCGGACTCCATGTGTTTAACGAAAGACCGCTTCCAATGCCCGCACCACCATTGCCGCCCACAGCCGTTACCGTACCGCTGTTTATGGTAATCGTACCCGCGGATTGCCCAACACTGCCACCTATACCCGCGCTTTGCATACCGCCCCGCACGGTTAAACTACCTGTTCCTCCAACGGTAAGCGCGGTACCATACGAGACTTCTATACCCGCGCCCCTCTCTCCCGCCGTAAGAGTGTTAACGCCCTGCAATGTGAGCGTCAACTCCGCGCCGCTGTTTAATAACAGCGGTGATTGCAACTCATCAAGCCCTGTGACAGATACACCGTTCAGCGTAATAAATGCCGCCGCACCGCTTTGTACTTCAATGCGTCTGCCATTTGATACTGTGCCTGTAATTACAATCGGCGCGGCAGATGTGTTACCTGTTAATGTAAGAACCGTGCCGTTTGTTGTCCACCCGTTACCGCTTTGCCCTGCGGATAGGGTTGCCATATTCACACCCGTGTTCATCGGCTTGATTAATCCATACTCTTCGTAATTTTCATACTCTTCATATCTTTCGTACTCGATGTAGGTTTCTGCCGCTATCGGCAACGCCGGCATCATAAACACCATCAAAACACTCAGCGCGGTTGTGACAACACGCGCTCCTTTCTTGTACATATTCGTACTCCCCCTCTGTATTTTACTGCATTTTTTTTGAAGATTCGGCAATTCTATACCCGTCTATGTCAGGTGTCAACGGAACATACTTTCGTGTTCACACCTTATGAAATTCTGCCGCGTTTAGCGCAGTGTCAACCATTGCGGCAAGTTCGTCTGCGAAACGCGTTTCTATTTTTTCTATTGCGGCTTTGTTTGGTTTATTCTCGGGGTGCTTTGCCACAAAAACGGTGCAACAGTCTTCATACGGACGAACGGAGATGTCGTATGTGCCAATTTTTTTTGCGATATCAATAATGCTTTGCTTGTCCATTGCCGCAAGCGGACGCAACACAGGGAAAGCGGCGGCAGTTTCCATTGCCGCCAAGCTGTGAATTGTCTGGCTTGCAACCTGCCCGATAGAGTCGCCTGTAACAAGGCAAAGTGCCTTTTCTTTTTCTGCCAAGCGGCTTGCAATGTGAAGCATTGCGCGTTTCAAAAAAATGGTAAGTTTTACCTCCGAAACATTCTCCTTAAGAAACACCTGAATATCCGTGAACGGAACAACACACAGCGTTGCGCCGCCCGTGTATTTTGCCAACTGCCGCGTCAAATCCATCACCTTGTCCTGCGCCCGTTCCGAAACAAATGGCGGAGAATGGAAATACACCGCAACAATTTCTACCCCGCGCCGCGCCGTCAAATAACCCGCAACAGGGCTGTCGAAACCACCCGAAAGAAGCAACACGCCCTTTCCCGATGCACCATACGGCAAACCGCCCTCGCCACTCTCGCTGTTTACATAAAAATAGACATCATTGCGAATTTCCACCCACAGCGTAATATCAGGCTTGTACAAATCCACCGCAAGCTCGACACCCGCATCTAAAACGGCCTCGCCAATCGCCGCAGAAATCGCCGTTGAAGTCATCGGATAATTCTTATCGCTCCGCTTAGTTTCCACCCTAAACGTCCCATGTTTAACACCGTTTAACGTGTTTAACTGTTTAACAAAAAACTCCACCCCAACCGCACAAAGCCCCTTTATATCACGTTCTCCCGTTTTAACAGCATGACAAAATCCCGCAATGCCAAAGATATGCCTTATCCTTGGAAGCACCGCACCAACATCCAAGTCGCCCTCCACACTCTCAACCAGAAAACGCCCTTGCTCCCTCATCACCCTAATCCCGCCAAGCCCCTTCAAATTATGCCGTATCGCATCCAGCAACCTATGCTCAAAAAACGCCCTGTTGCCCTTCCTCAAAGATATCTCTCCGTATTTTACCAATAGCACTGTTTTCATTTTTTTCTCCTCTATTATTATAAAAGTTCTCGGGGCTCTGCCCCGAACCCCGCAAACTTTTTGAAAAAAGTTTGAACAAAAACTTTAAATTTGGACTAGTGATAAGCCATATCGTAATCCCAAAACCGCGCGTACGCGCGGTTTTGAGTTAAAGTTTTGATGAAACTTTTTCAAAAGTTTCCGGGGTTTTGGGGCAGAGCCCCAAGGTTTTAAATTTATCGTTGTAGCACCCTGCGCATTTGGGATACGCTGTCTATTATTATTTGCTTTGCGGTGGTGGCTTCTTGGATGGTGTTTAAGTGGGAGAAGCTGAAACGGACTGCGGATTCTGCGCGTTCTTTTGAGAAGCCCATGGTTTCTAGGATGGATTTTTGCTTTTTGCGAGAGCGGCAAGCCGCGCCCATGGAAGCGTAAATGCCCTTGTCGGATAGTAGGTGAACTAGGGTTTCGCCCTTGATTCCAAGGAAACTGAGATTTAGAATGTAGGGTGAGGTGCTACCAAGGGCGTTTTCGAGGACGTCGGGCAAGTCGGTTTTTAGTTGGGCAAGTTCGGATTTTATGGCGGCGGCGTGGCTGTGGTTTTCGTCACGTAGGGCGTGAAGCTGTGCGGCGGCGGATACCGTCTGTAAAATGCCGCCCACGTTTTCCGTGCCTGCGCGGATACCATTTTCTTGCCCGCCGCCATGCAAAAGCGGTACAAGTCTAACGCCGCTTTTCACAAAAAGCCCGCCGACCCCTGCCGCGCCGTGGATTTTATGCCCGCTGAATGAGTACATATCAATGTTCGCAAGGTCAATTTTTTCCTTGCAGAACCCCTGAACGCCGTCCACGTGAATGATGGTTTTTGGGTTTTCGCGTTTCAACTCCGCCGCGATTTCTGCAACGTCAAAGATATCCCCCGTTTCGTGGGAAACCTGCGATATGCTCACGAGATTTATTCCGCGTGAATTTTTTACGCGTTCGCGCAAAGTCGCTAACGGCGCGGTGATTGTTTCCGCAATCCCAAATTCCTGCGCAAAACGTAACGGCTCCAGCACGGATGGATGCTCCCACGGGGCGGCAAAAATTTGTATGCTCTGCCGCTTGTTTGCCAGCGCGAAACCAAGCAACGCCAAGTTGTTGGACTCTGTACCGCCCGACGTGAAAATAATTTCGTTTTCGCGGCAGGAAAGAAGCCCTGCCATTTCCTTGCGGGCGGCGATTAACGCACGCTCCGTAGAAATGCCCAGCCCATGCGGAGACGAGGGGTTGCCGTGAAAATGCGAGGCACTTTCTTCGCGGGCGCGGGGCGGCGTTGTTGCGGCATTGTCAAAATAAATATTCAGCTTTTTCACGCGCACACCGCCTGTTTTCCCACGATACAAACCCAGCCTTCAAACTCAAATTTTTGTATGATTTCCATTTTGTTTGCCGCAAACACTCCCAAGACTTCACCTGCGCGGTCGTCAATTATGCCCGACGCGATAAACACTCCGTTTTGCGTCAACCGTTCCTTTGCGAAAGGCACAAGCCCAATCACTACGTCGGCAACAATGTTTGCAACAATCACTTCATATTTATTGCGGCAAATTTCAGCGCGAAGTTTCTCGCAAGCAAGCGCGTCGCCTGCGCGGATTTGCAATTTCGCCAAGTTTATGCCGTTTAGTGCGGCATTATTTTTTGTTGCGGCAATCGCACCCGCAGGGTCGATATCGCAAGCAAAAACCTCACCCGCGCCAAGCAACAATGCGATAATCGAAAGAATCCCACTGCCGCACCCTATGTCCAAAACTTTGGGGGGCGCGTTACTTTCGTCGCCGCGCAGATATTCCTGCAACGCTAAAATGCATAGCCGCGTGGTTTGGTGTTGCCCCGTGCCAAAGGCAGTTCCGGGGTCGATTTTGAAAATGATTTCGTCCACGCCGTCTGCGGCGGTGTAATTTTCCCATTGCGGCACAATCACAACCCGCCCGATATTAAACGGCTTGAAATGCTTTTTCCATTCATCCAGCCAAGTTTTATCGTTTGCGTGTTCGGTTTTTATTGCCAACGTGCCAAAGCTTAGTCCGTCCGCTTCATGGGCTTTCAGTCCCGCAAGGGCTTCCCGCACATCCGCAAGAAGTGCCGCGCCGCGTTCGTCTTTCGTCACGTAAAAAATAACAAAAACGTCGTCGCCGTCTGCGTCCAGCAATCCGTCTTCCGCGTAGTCCCACGTATGCGCGACCTCCGTAAGATGCCGCACCCGTTCTTGCGCATTAACCATTTCTGCCCCAACGATATTGTTGTCCAGCAATACTCCTGTCACAACTTCCGCGCCAAAGGCGGTTGTTTGCACTTCAACTTTTGTCCACTCCATGCGCACCTCAATTTTAGATATTGTATTTTGCAAGTATGTGTTTGCACTTCTCAATCTTCAAGATTAAAAAGCCAAGAACTATTCCTAAGAATTATACCTTTTTTCCATCATTTGTGCTATCATAAGGGAATGATAAACAGCGAAAATTTGACCTTTAAATACGAAGCCTATGACGCTTCCGAACAAACCCGTGCCGCATTGCGCGACGTTAATGTGAAAATTAACGCGGGCGAATTTGTTGCCGTCTTGGGGCATAACGGCTCCGGCAAGTCTACTTTGGCGCGGCACTTGAACGCCCTTCTTGCGCCAACGGAAGGTACGCTTTGGGTTGGCGGGCGCGACACAAAAGACCCGGAAAATACATGGGAAATCAGGCAGTCTGTGGGCATGGTTTTCCAGAACCCCGACAACCAAATCATAGCAACGATAGTTGAAGAAGACGTTGCCTTTGGGCCAGAAAACTTGGGCGTTTGCCCAACGGAAATCCGCGAACGCGTGGACGAAACCCTAGCCATTGTTAGGATGAGCAAGTACGCCGCCGCGCCGCCGCACCATCTTTCGGGCGGGCAGAAGCAACGGGTTGCCATTGCGGGGGTGCTTGCAATGCGCCCAAGTTGCATTGTTCTGGACGAACCTTCCGCCATGTTAGACCCTTCCGGCCGCCGCGAAGTAATGGAAACCATCACGCGGCTTAATCGCGAGCAAGGCATCACAATTATTTTAATCACGCACTTCATGGAAGAGGCGGCGCGAACAAACCGCATTATTGTGATGGACGAAGGCAAGGTTGTAATGGATGACGAACCGCAAAAAATTTTCGCCAACGTAGAAAAAATGACGGAACTTAAACTTGGCGTGCCGAACGTCACCGAGCTTGCATTTGAACTAAAAAAGCGCGGCGTACCCATGCCCCAAGACATAATCACCATAGATAATTTTATCGCCGCTTATACATCTGCGGTGGGGTCGCGTTCTCTCGAAGCCGTGAACGGTTCACGCTCCGCACAAGCGTCACCCATCTGCGAGGCCGGTTCACAGGGAGAGCAAGCGTCACCTGCCGCCGCGCAAAAATCCGCGCCTATTCTAGAACTTAAAAACGTATCGCACGTATACAATGCCAATTCCGTTTTTGAAAAAGCCGCGCTTTCCGATATCAGCCTGCAAATTTTCAAAGGGGAAATGCTAACGATAATCGGTCATACGGGGTCGGGAAAAAGCACGTTAATCCAGCATTTTAACGCGTTGTTAAAACCCACGGCGGGCGAAATCTTTTTTGACGGCGAAAATATCCACGCAAGCAAAAAATCCCTCAAGGAAATTAGGCAACGAGTGGGGTTGGTTTTTCAATATCCTGAGCATCAGCTTTTTGAAGCCACGATATACAAAGACGTCGCATTTGGCCCTACACGCATGGGGCTTTCGGAAGAGGACATCCACCGCCAAACGATTGAAGCATTGGAAGCCGTCGGGCTTTCCGAAAAACATTACGAAAAATCGCCCTTTGAACTTTCGGGCGGGCAGAAACGCCGCGCCGCAATCGCAGGCGTTTTGGCAATGCGCCCCGAAATTCTTATACTGGACGAACCCGCCGCAGGGCTGGACCCACGCGGCAGAGAAAATATTTTCGCGCAAATAAAAAAGATGCACAAGGCACTGGGCATCACGGTGGTACTGGTTTCGCACAGCATGGACGACGCGGCGCGGCTTACCGACCGCGTTATCGTGATGAACGAAAGCCGCATAGTGTGTGACGGAACGCCGTCGGAAATTTTTGCGCGACAGGGGCAGAGCGAATTTCTAAAGAAAATCGGGCTGGACGTGCCGCAAATTTTGCGGCTTATGACGCGCCTTAACGAAAAAGACCCGCGTTTTCCCGCACAAATTTTCTCCATAGAAGCGGCAGCAGATGCACTTGCAGGGGCGGTGCAACCATGACGCGCATTACAATCGGGCAATACTACCCCACAAATTCGCCAATCCACCGCCTAGACCCCCGCGTGAAATTGCTTGGCACAATTTTTTACATCACCGCATTGCTTTTCGTAAACCATTTTGCGGGATACGGACTCGCGCTAATTTTCATTGCCACACTTGTGAAAATCTCCAAAGTGCCGCCGCGCCTTTTGCTTCGCGGCCTGCGCGCCATACTTTTTATCCTCGTCTTTGCCTCCGCTCTCAACCTGTTTCTCACCCCGGGCGACACCGTAATTTTCCAAGTCGGCTTCATACGCCTAACCATGGAGGGCGTAGCCGTTGCGGGAAAAATGGTCTGCCGCTTAGTGCTTCTCGTACTCGGCTCTACAATTTTGACGCTCACCACCTCGCCAATCCAGCTAACCGACGGAATCGAAGCCCTACTTTCCCCCCTAAAACGCATCAAAGTACCCGCCCACGACATCGCCATGATGATGAGCATAGCCCTACGATTCATTCCAACCCTCGCAGACGAAACGGAAAAAATAATCAAAGCCCAAAAAGCCCGCGGCGCAGACTTCGACACGGGCGGACTAATAACCCGCGCCAAGTCCCTCATCCCAATCCTCGTACCCCTCTTCATCTCCGCCTTCAAACGCGCCGACGAACTTGCCACCGCAATGGAAGCCCGTTGCTATCGCGGCGACATCAACCGCACAAAGATGAAGCAAATGAAAATCGCCCCCTCCGACATTCTAGCCACCGCAATTCTAATATCCTTCTGCGTCGCAATTATTTTAACGCGGTTTATTTAAAAGAACAGACCTTGGGGGAAGGAACTTTGAAAAGTTCCTTCCCCCAAACCCCCATCCTCAAACTTTGACATGGACTAGCGATAAACGATTGTCGCAACTCAAAAACCGCCGCGAATTTTTCGCGGCGGTTTTTAAATTAAAGTTTTGATGAAACTTTTTCAAAAGTTTCCGGGGTTCGGGGCAGAGCCCCCGAGAACTTTTTTATTTACGCATTACGATATCCCTCTTTAAAGCTCTTTAAAATTTCGCCGAGAACGGATTGGTATTCGCGGGTGTGGCCTAGGCCTTTTTTGATGCGGGCGTTTTCTAGGAGAACTATGTTGTTGTGGGGGTTTAGGGAAAGGGCTTTTGTGATGGCTTCTTCGGCGCGGGCTGTGTCGTAATCTTGACGGTGGTAGGCGGCGAGTTTTGCGTAAGCGGTTGCGGCGGGTTCGGCAGTGGCGGAAAGGGCGGCTTGCATGGACTTTATTGCACGTGGAAGATTGCCCTCTGCGGCATGGATTTCGGCTTCTTTTTCGTGGTAGGCAGAGTCGTGAGTTGCGGATTTTTGCAAAGCGGCTAAGGCTTTTTCGTATTGACGCATTTGGAGGTGGATGTCCACGGCTTTGTGCGTGTAGTACGGGACGGTCGGGTCTGCATTAATGGCTTTTTCAAAATAGGTAAGGGCGGTGGGATAGTCCTTTTGTTCGTAGGACATTAGGCCGAGAAGGAAAGCGATATCGGGGTGCTTTGGGTTTACGGCATAGGCTTTCTGAAGTGCCTTCGCCGCCTTATCGAACTTGCCGCTTAAAATTGCCGCCTCTGTGTAGTGCAACAAGATTGAGAAATTTTTAGGCTCAAGGGAAAGGGCTCGGGTAAGGTACGACAGCCCCTCCTTTGGCGAATTCGCTTGCAGATACTGCACGCCGAGATTATTCAGAAGCGGCGCGTTTTCGTCATATTGCAGTGCGCGTTTGTATAGCGGAATGGCTTTGTCGGGTTCGTTTTTGCTTGCAAAAAAGTCTGCACGTTCCTTCAGCTTTTCCCATTCGCGGCGCAATTCCCATTTCTCCAGCGTGGCTTTAAGACCGCTTAGTTCTTCCTCATCAAAATAATTTGCCAAACGCAAAAAGTCCAGTATTCTGGTTGCGAAAAGTTCTGTTCGGGTAAGCTCCTTCATTCGCGTAGCCAAATAAGAGTGACCGATTTCTGCCACCCACGCAATAGCCCCATCCGCCAAAAACTCATCCACAGACTCGCGCCAGTAATGGAAAACGTGGTACAACATTTCCTCAAAAGTGTACACATGAATCCCTGTTGTCTTAAACGAATACGGTACGGTATTTAGTTGTTGTGATACGCATAGCTGTAACATTTAAGCCTTGCCCCCAAGGTCTTTTATTTGATTAAAAAACACTCCACCATCCGCACTTCCTACTTTAACAGGTCTGTTTAACACGGCGGAAAGTTGCGTTAAAGTCGTGCCATCCAGCATTATTTCTGTGTTGGCGCGGAAGGCATTTTCGGGGAGGAAGAGTACATCTGCAAGTACTTGGTTTTGCAATTGGTTTATTATATCCACGCCTGTTAGCAAACCGCTTACGGTTATATTTTCTCCGAAGAAATTATTTTTTATGGGATACACGGTGATTTTTATATCGGGGTGTGCGGATTGAAAAGTATCTGCAAGCCCGCGCATAAAAGCGGCGGCAGAAAGCCCGGTTACTATGCCGACATGGTGAATTTTTCCGTGGCAGGAGTTCGGAAAGAGCGGAGGTTTTGGTGCGCAAACATCCACGCAAGCGCACCCCTCCACTCTTCCCGACAGGCCGAATCCCCCAGAAACGGTGCCTGCCAATTTCCCGAGCGCGTGCAAAAAATCATGCTCGAACAATCGCAACATACCCACGCCATTGTCCAATTGCGGAAAATCTCCATAAGAGTTATATTGTGGTAAAGGAATCCTAGCCATAATATACCACTCATCGGCGGCAAATACAAACGTTTTGTTGCAATTTTTAAAATTAACCTGAGAAATAACATTGCGTGCTTCTTCAGGCGTAAATTGCGAAAGAGAATGCAGACCATCGCGGTGACGCGTTAGGCCTGCGGGTACGATTGCCAAACTTTCGGCACCTTTTTGCTCCGCCAAAACAGAAATCGTGTGCGCAAGATGTTCGCCATCGTTTACGCCCTTGCACACCACCACTTGAAAATGCATTTTTATGCCCGCTTCCGCAAAAATATTTAGGGCAGTAAACAAATTTGCGGCATTTTCTGAACCCATCATTTTTTTACGAAGTTCCAAATCCGCGGCGTGTACAGAAATACGAAGCGGCGACAAATGATAGCTTGCAAAGCGACGAATTTCCGCCTCACTAAGATTCGTAAGCGTTACATAATTGCCATGCAAAAACGACAGACGGATATCATCATCTTTGAAATAAAGCGAACTGCGAAGCCCCGACGGTTGCTGTTCCACAAAACAGAAAATACACTTGTTTACGCATCGCCGCTTTGCCGCCATCAGCGGCCGTTTGAACACAATTCCAAGGTCTTCATCCGCGTCTTTTTCTATTTCAAGCTCCCAAATTTCGCCGCAGGGCTTTTGTATTTCCAACAAAAGTTCTTCGGCTTGAGTGGCAAATTGATAGTCGAACACATCTTTTATTTTCTTCCCGTTAATCTGCAACAAAACATCGCCGGCGGTTATTTCCAGCTCTTGCGCAATGCTTTGCGGCAGAACTTCTGTAATCTCATGCGGCATTTAAAACGCCCTCACTCGCTTATATCGCTTATACAAAATAAAGCCCCGAAAACATTGCATTGTTCTCAAGGCTTATAAAATACATTATTAAATTAGCGTTTGCCCAGCCCGATAAGTCTGGCAAGGTAAACAACAAGACACGCACCGCCAACGGCAACCAAAAGTTCTATGATAAAGCCGCCCGGCACTCCTAAAAAGGAAGCGATAAAACCGCCCACCGCAGAGCCGACAATACCCAAAATAATGCACAGCAAAAGCGACAGGTTGCTCCGCATAATGATGCTTGCAAGCCAACCAACAACCGCGCCGACAACCAACCATACAATCAATCCTATGATATCCACACCGCACACCCCCCTTCACTCGCATTATATTCGGGAATAATAGCATATGTGCTTTGGCACTTATTTCTTTTTCTCGCTTGCCCTCAGAAGTTTAACAAACTCGTCAAGGTCAATGTGTACCCCCGCTTTCCTCACACTGGAGATATACGAAACTACACATTCCGCCGAAGACATCGCAGGGCTGTATGCCCTCGCGTTATTTGTTGCGGTCGGCTTGTGGCTTGACACAACCACCGCGCCTTTTTTAATAAGCGTCGTCATTATGATGTAAATGGATGCTTCTTTCCAAGTTTTGTTTTCAGATGCCTTTACAATTTCTGTAGCCGTTAGCGCAACATCACTGCTCCACAAAACCGCCATAATTTCCATTTCTTTATCCGTTAATCGCATACCGAACCTCCAAATTATTAGCTTTAAAATTATCACTCATACCGAAATCCTACAACAATCAGGGACAGGTTGTCAACACATTTTATTAAAAAATTATCAGAATTAGGGTTGTTTTCGTAAAACCACCGAAAAATTGTCGAGAGACATCCCCGCCGCCTTGCCATATGCGCGGATTAGACCGCCTTTGCCCAAAAGCGTTCCGCCAAAATAACGTACAACAACAACCACCACATTTTTTAGCCCGCGGCGGTTTATCAATGTATATATAGGAAGACCTGCCGTGCCCTTTGGTTCGCCGTCGTCGTTCATTTTTGCGGTGCTTGCCAGCACATACGCATATGCCACGTGCCTCGCTTTTTTATGCTCTGCGGAAATCTTAGCGATAAACGCACGGGCTTCGTCCTCGGTTTCCGCATTCGCGCTGTAACCCAAAAAGCGCGACTTCTTTTCTGTTATCTCTGCAAAGTTGTCCATGGTTAGTCCACTCCTATTCAAAAAAATCCCCGAAAACGCAATGTTTTCAGGGATTTTCGTTTTAAAAATTTTGCCCGCGAAGGGACTTGAACCCCCACCATGTCACCATGAGCGGATTTTGAATCCGCCGCGTCTGCCGTTCCGCCACGCGGGCACTATAATCTTACTGCCACGGAATTATACACAATGGTGTGGATTGTGTCAATTGCGAGTTGTAAAAAAGGAGTCTTTCCGCTATACTTTCATGGTTTGAAGGGGAAGGAGCGATTTAATTATGCCGATAAAAAAACTTGAAGGTATTGATACAGAAAAAGGGCTTGCGCAATATAACGGGGACGAAACAGTGTATTTTAATATGTTGCGCACGTATATGTTAAGCCTTAGGGCTATGGCGAACGCCATTGAAACGTTTAATGAAAATGAAATTGAGGGTTATCGGGTAAAAGTGCATGGTATCCGAGGGGCAAGCGGGCATATTTTTGCGACCCAAATAAGCGAATCCGCCGCCGCGCTTGAAAACGCGGCAATGGAGGGCGATACAGCGTTTATCAAGCAAAACCATGCGCCGTTTATAAATTCTGCCTACGCGCTGGTGCAAAGTATTGAAGAAATTTTCGCAAGTATTCCGCAAATTGCAAAGCCGGAAAAAGATAAGCCCGACAGCGCGTTGCTTGAAAAATTAATTGACGCCTGCAACGGTTTTAAAATGGAAGACGTGGAAAATGCGATGGTGGAAATAGAAAAATTCAGCTATACAAATGACGGCGGACTAGCCGCAATATTGCGCGAGAATGTGGATATGGTAAACTACAGGGAGATTGTAGAGTTACTGGAAAAAGGAGAATAAAAATGCGTAAAAAGATTTTGTATGTAGACGACGTAAGCCATAATTTAATAACCATGAACATGAGACTAAAAAAGCACTTTGATATTTTTCCGGCAAAAAACTCGGAAACAATGTTTGAGATACTGGAAACCACCATCCCCGATTTAATCCTGCTGGACATTAATATGCCAAAATCCAGCGGGCTTTCTGTGTTGGAGCGATTGAAAGCAACCGATAAATACGCACATATTCCCGTCGTTTTTTTAACGATAGGCGGCTCAAAAAGCAACTTGCTTCGCGGAATGAACCTTGGCGCGGCAGATTATATGCTAAAGTCTTGGCGGGACGAAAAAATATTGGAGTGCATCAACCTGCATTTAGAACCGGAAAGACAGGAGAAGCCTATAATTCTTGCCATTGACGACGACCCGAGCATACTAAAATCCGTCAACTTCGCGCTGAAAGACCGTTGCGAAACCCGCACCCTAACAGAGCCTGAAAAAATGCAAGACCTTCTTAGTATCATAACCCCTGATTTATTTCTAATCGACTGCCATATGCCGGACATAAACGGCTTCGACCTCATCCCCAAAATACGCGCTTTCCCCCAACACGAACATACTCCCATTTTATTTTTCTCAAGCGCGGGTACTTACGACAATGTTTCCGCCGCGCTAACACTTGGCGCGGAAGACTTTATCCGAAAGCCCATAGACCCCGATATTCTGCGTGCCAGAATAGAGGCAAAACTAAAGCATTACTTGTTCATACGGCGGCTTCGCACGTATGAGAAGGATATCATATAGAGGAGGCATCATCATGCAAAATGCGGCAGATTTGGCAAGCAAGCTGAAAGCGAAAAAGGGTTTCGATTTAAAGATGTTAATCGGGCTGGACGGCTTTGTGGACGAGATTATCCACCCGGTTGACAAGCGGCAGGATTTCAAGAATTTCACACGGATTAAAACTATTGCAGAGTTTGGCGAAAGGATTTCCAAGGCGGCGGGGCTTAGCACCAATATCGAAATGGTAACGGTGCAAACAAAGCTTGGCGGCAACGGGCCTATTTTGTCAAACGCGCTTCTGGAATACGGCGTTAAACTTACTTATGCTGGCGCATTGGGAACGCCCGATATTCACCCTGTTTTCAAACCAATGGCAGAAAAAGCGGCGGCAGTATACAGCCTGTGCCAACCCGGTCACACAGACGCCTGCGAATTTGAGGACGGCAAAGTAATGATGGGCAAACACGCGGGCTTGGGCGACCTCACATGGGACGTATGCAAAAACGGAATGGGCGGAGTGCAGGGCATTGCGAAAATGGTTGACGAATGCGACCTTTTCGGCATGGAAAACTGGACGATGATGCCGCAGATGAGCGAAATTTGGCAGGGCATGATAGATGAAGTGTTCCCGCTTTTGCCGCAGAAAACCGAAAAGCCCTTCGCATTCTTCGACCTAGCCGACCCCGAGAAACGCACGAAAGAGGACATCCGCCGCGCAATGGGGCTTATCGGAAAGTTTGAACAGAAATTCCGCACCATTCTTGGGCTGAACGAAAAAGAGGTTTTTGAAATCGCGGAAGTTATGGGGGTAGACATCCCCGATTCTTCACCCGACAAACTCAAGGATGCCGTCATGGGCGTGTACAATGCGCTGGGCATTTACTGCCTGATGGTTCACCCTGTGCGCAGTGCTTGTTGCTGTATCGGCGGCGAATATTTCTTCACAGACGGACCATTCTGCGCCAAACCAAAACTCACCACAGGCGCGGGCGACAATCTAAACGCGGGCTTCTGCCTTGGGCAAACCCTTGGGCTTGACCCCCTCGCATCACTAACCCTCGGCGTTTCCACATCAGGATTTTATGTTCGCAACGCAAAAAGCCCCACGTTTGAACAAGTGATTCAATTCGCAGAGGACTGGGGCAACGGAAAAAATTTAGGATAAGACCTTGGGGGGAGAACCTTTTTTTAAGAAAAAAAAGGTTCTCCCCCCAAACCCCCCCTCTCCA